>ENA-OUQM01000452-OUQM01000452.1-human-gut-metagenome-genome-assembly--contig:-NODE-452-length-27392-cov-8.071881_pt1 | contig 27392 bp, 28 predicted proteins | sample MGYA00237949_ERZ548830 | MGnify/ENA primary metagenome ERZ548830 (study PRJEB26490, sample SAMN05194706) | human gut metagenome | biome: terrestrial biome; feature: human-associated habitat; material...
GCGGCTGCCGCCTGACGGTCGGCGGCGAGACGAAGTTCGCCTGCGTCGACGGCCCGGACTTCGACGGTCACAAGGTCGACTGGGACGAGAGTCTCAAGCGCGGCAAGATGTACTTCGACTGGGAGCGCCACAAATACGAAGAGACCTGCAACCTGTTCAGCAAGGAGGTTCAGTAATATGCCTAACATGAGTCTGAAGAAGAACGAAATGCCCTCGCAGGAGCCCAACGTCCGCAACAAGAACTTTCTGGAGGTCGCGCTCGGCTATACCGAGGAGCAGGCGCTCGACGAAGCAGCCCGCTGCTTAAACTGCAAGAACCATCCCTGCGTCTCCGGCTGCCCGGTGCAGGTCAAGATCCCCGAATTCATCAAGAAGATCACCGAAAAGGACTATGAGGGCGCCTATCAGGTCATTCACGAGACCTCTTCCCTCCCCGCCGTCTGCGGCCGCGTCTGCCCGCAGGAGACGCAGTGCGAATCGAAGTGCATCCGCGGCATCAAGGGTGAGCCGGTCGGCATCGGCCGCCTCGAGCGTTTTGTCGCCGACTGGCACAACGCAAACGTGCAGGAAGCGCCCGCCAAGCCCGTCTCCAACGGCCACAAGGTCGCCGTCATCGGCTCCGGCCCCAGCGGCCTCACCTGCGCAGGCGACCTTGCCAAGAAGGGCTACGACGTCACCGTTTTTGAAGCGCTCCACCTTGCCGGCGGCGTGCTGGTCTACGGTATCCCCGAGTTCCGTCTGCCGAAGGCCATCGTGCAGAAGGAAGTCGACGGTCTGAAGGCCCTCGGTGTCAAGGTCGAGACGAACATGGTCATCGGCCGCGTCGTCTCCATCGACGAGCTGATGAGCGAGTACGGCTTCGAGGCTGTGTTCATCGGCAGCGGCGCGGGTCTTCCGATGTTCATGCACATCCCCGGCGAGAACCTCTGCGGCGTTTACTCCGCCAACGAGTTCCTGACCCGTATCAACCTGATGAAGGCTTATAAGGACGGCTCCGACACGCCCATCATGCCGCTTCAGGGCAAGAAAGTCGCCGTCGTCGGCGGCGGCAACGTTGCGATGGATGCCGCGCGCTGCTCCAAGCGCCTGGGCGCGGACGTGTACGTCGTCTACCGCCGCGGCATGGAAGAGCTCCCCGCCCGTCACGAGGAGGTCGAGCATGCCATCGAAGAGGGCATCGTCTTCAAGACGCTCAATAACCCCGTCAAGATCAACGGCGATGAGAAGGGCTATGTCTCCTCCATGACCTGCGTGGAGATGGAGCTGGGCGAGCCTGACGCCTCCGGCCGCCGCCGCCCGATCGAAAAGGTCGGCAGCGAACACGATCTGCCGGTCGACTGCGTCATCATGTCGCTCGGCACCACGCCGAACCCGCTCATCAAGAACACCACCCCGGGCCTTGAGGTCAACCGCAAGGGCGGCATCGTCGTGAACGAGGCCGGTCTCACCTCTCATCAGAACGTCTACGCCGGCGGCGACGCCGTCACGGGCGCTGCCACCGTCATCCTCGCCATGGGCGCTGGCAAGCTCGGCGCGAAGAGCATCGACGAGGCACTGAGCAAATAATTTTCGTCAGCGAAAGCGCGCAGAAGCGTACTTCTGCGCGTTTTCTCAATACCATTTCTCACGAAGGGAGAACTATTATGAATCTTTGGCATGATATTGCCCCGGCGCGCGTGCGCCCCGAGGACTTTTTCGCGGTCATCGAGATCGAGAAGGGCTCGAAAAACAAGTACGAGATGGATAAAGAAACCGGCGCGCTGCGTCTCGACCGAATTCTCTACACCTCGACTCACTATCCCGCCAACTACGGCTTCATCCCCCGCACCTGGGCGGACGACGGCGACCCGCTGGACGTTCTGGTGCTCTGCTCTGAATGCATCCGCCCGCTGAGCCTCGTGGAGTGCTACCCCATCGGCGTTATTTCGATGGAGGACAGCGGCAGTCTCGATGAAAAGATCATTGCCATTCCCTTCCAGGATCCGACCTACAACACCTATCAGGACATCTCGGAGCTGCCGAACCATGTGGCAAGCGAAATCCGCCACTTCTTCCGCGTCTACAAAAGCCTGGAGGGCAAGGAGACCGTCGTCAGCGACGTCCTCGGCCGCGAGGAAGCCATCAAGATCATCATCAAGTGCCAGAACGCTTATATTGAAAAATATTGCCGTTAAAGCAAAAAAGGGAAAGGCTGACGGCCTTTCCCTTTCTATTTTGTCAGAAGAAGGACGCATTCTTTGAATGCGTCCTTCTTGTTTCTTATCGCAGGACGATAGCCCTTACTCATTTTGGCTGGTTCAGCCCAGTTCCGCAAAGCGCATCAGCATCGTGGCGACCTGCGCGCGGGTGGCGCTGCCCTGCGGGGCCAGCTTGCCGTCCATGCCATTCATTAGGCCGGTAGAGACCGCCCACTGCATCGCCTCGACTGCGTAACTGCTGACACTTCCCGCATCGGCAAACGCGCTCAAATCGGCGGTTGCGGGAGCCTTGACCATGCCCTTGCTGACGGCGTAGCGATACAGCATCGCCGCGAGCTGCTCGCGGGTGATCGTGCCGTTCGGCATCGTGCCGTCAGACACACCGTTTGCGACTGTCCACTGCTGCGCCGCCGCGTACCATTCGCCGTCGGACGCAGTGTCCGCGCCGCTCATGCGGGCGAGAATGGTCCAGATCATCGCACGCGAGGTCGCAAGGTTCGGCTCAAAGCCCTTGCCGGTGCCGTTCATCAGGCCGTTCACGGTCACATATTTGACGGCGCTGTAGTACCAGTCACCCGGCTTGACGTCGTTATACGGATTGACGAACGCCTCCGCTTCGCCGAATTCTGCCTTGACCGTGACCTTGCCCTCGGGCATCACGAAGCTAAACTTGCCGTTGCCAAGGTCCGTCAGCGGCAGGGAGTTGCCGCTCTTGTCGAGGACCTCGAGGTCCTTGAGCGTCTGACCCTTATCCGGGGTGACAGTGATGGTCACTGTGGAGCCCTTGACCGGATCAGCAGGGGAGACCGTGACCGTGCCGTTTGCCGGACGGTCGACGCTCACGCCGCCGGTTGAGCCGGTGGTCGTCCCGCTGCTGTGGCGTGCGCGCACCGTCAGCGTGCCGTTTTCGGTCGTAAGCTCATATTTACCCGTATCGTACGTCGCAGAAGCAACGACGATGTCGTAGGTACCGGCCCTGTTCATCGGGACAACACCCTCCGGGGCACTGACGCGCAGCGTGACATCGCTCAGCATCTCCTTGCCCGCCTCCAGCAGACCGTCGACCTTGTAGGTCAGCTCAGGCTGCTGCGCGCCGACATAGGCGGTCTTGTCCTCCGCCGTGATCGTCAGCACGCGGTGGGCGACGGTCACGGTGACCGTCGCAGTGCCCTTGGCATACGTGTCCGTTTCCGCCGCGGTGATCGTGACCACAGCCGTACCGGCCTTGAGCTTGTAGGTCAGCTCCTTACCGCTAATTCGGGCTTCATCGAAAATCATATTGTTGGCTGCTGGAGTTCCAAGCGTCACCTTACCGGCGTTATCAGGGATCAGAGAAGAAAGATCAACGCTGGCAGTGTCGCCATACTTGGTATCCTTTTCACTTTCCTTTGCACCTGTATATGTCGCCTTATCGATCGTGATCTTACCGTCCTTGAATTCGCCATTTGCCAGCGTGTAGTTCTTCACGGTATCCTTAAGGGTCACATCGACGGTGACGGTCTTGTCCGTGCCAGCGTCGGCATCAGCCATCATACCGGTCACAGTGTAGTCCGTCAGGTTCTCACCATTCTGAAGGCCATCGAACGTCACGGACGTGACCTTCACAGCTTTCTCCCCATCGTAGGCGCGGCTTTCAAGCGTAACACTCTTGATCGTCAGCCCTGCGGGCGCGATGCGCCATTCCTTGCTCACTTCGTCCGTATAGTTGCCCTGACCGGTGACGGTCACGGTGCAGGTACCCGCATTCTTTTCGGTATTGCCGGAAACGGTGTAGTCCTTACCGACCGTCAGCGTCTTGCTGCCGTCCTTGACCTCATAACTTACCGTCTGCTCTTTACCATTATTAAGTATAGGTGCCGGAAACGGTCAGCATATCCTTCGCAGTCACAGTAACCGTCTCACGGTACAGCTCTGTGCTGTTCCAGTAGAAGATGATCTCCTGCTCACCAGCCTCAGTGTAAGTCAGGCTCGTGCCGTCCAGCTTGGCGTTGCCGCTGACAGTCAGCGCCGCGGGAGCAATTGCGGAGAGGAAATCCGCAATCGGAGTGGAGAATGTGCCGTTGGTGACCTTGGCCGTATCCAGAGTAATAACTCCAACCGAATCAGCCTGATCCCCCAAGCCCTTAGTCACCTTATCCGTCTTGAGGTAAAGCGAGTTTTCACAGGTTACGGCCGTAGTAGTGGTGTGTGTTACCAATCCGCCAGCCGCGTAATTACCTGTGCCAGTCAGTTCACCGCCGTTAGCACAATTCCTGATTGTTGCCTGCGTAGCATTCATGTTACCGACCAGACCGCCAACATAGCTGGTAGTTGTTAGCTTGGCGAGGTTCAGGCAGTTTTCCAGAATAATCTGCTTGTTGCCGCCGGAATTTTGAATTTCGCCAACCAGGCCGCCGATGATCGTACCGTTCAGTTCGGTCTTGTTCGTATAATTTTTGATTGAAACAGAATACGACACACTGGTTCTGCCGGCAATACCGCCTTCGTAAACGACACCGCTCGAACTGTTCGCCTTGACAGCGAATTCGCCCTCCATAACGGTAGTCTCATCCGCGTAAAGCCACTTATCAGATGCTGCTGTTGCGTCTGTGCTGAAACCTGCCCAGCCCCGCCAGCGTGGATAGAAGCAATAGCCTTTGCAGAGATAGTGAGCGCGCTGTCTGCCTTATTAACCAGCTTACTGCCTCTCAGATCAAGACTGCCGACGGAATTGTAACCAATCAGACCGCCAATATTGATGCCGTCGCTGCTGCTTGTATTTTCTGCATTCAATGCTGCGTTTTCGCCGAAAGTTACGGTGATCGGATCCGGCAGAGTACCACCGCCAAAGCCACCGCCTACATAAAGGTTATCTACAGCAACGGATGCAGTCAGCAGGCCATTTACTTCCGCAGAAACACTATCCATAATCACATTTTAAGGAGGAATCTATGTATGCCATGGGTTATTACAAACGACAAATTCTTCGTCCGCAGCGACAGGCGGGGATGTGCAACCCCCGTCGTGGATTAGCGTCGCGCAAAGGTGTTCGATGAGCGCTTCAATGCAGGCGAATTCCTGCGCAGCCTGCCAAAGACGATGAAAAATCTCGGATACTATGTAGCCCCTGAAGATGCGGGAGTTGAAATGCGGTCCATCGCCTCGCAACATCCTGAAGTGCTTTCTGCGCCCAGACGAGATCTGGACCTGATTGAACCGGGTTACTATCTGGAAGCCATCGGAGCATTTCGTGGATTCATTCAGGACATTCAAAAGGCACGACCTAAACTGGAGGAACAGCAGATCCACGCCGAAATGGAGATAGAGGATCTTCTGCACGCGGCAGAGTTCTATGATTTGGCCTGCGATCAGGGCTTTGATATCTACCAGCGCCTCCGTGAAGCACGGATACGGCGTCGTAATTGCAAAAACGCCGCCGCTTGGATTGACTTCGTTTTAGATGCCAATCCCGATGAGTTTCTGCGCCACGATCCATCACCGCGTATCAGCGGAACGCAACACCGGCAGTATCGCCCCAGGGCGCTGCCTGAGTTGTTCGAGGAACTGAGCAGTCTTTCATAAAAAAGCATCTCCAATGCGATACTGCATTGGAGATACTTTCGATTACAGGCATATTGTCATATAGGGCGGGACACAAAGGATATCATCTTTCTCAATGAGATTGCGCGGGTGAATAATATAGCATCCGCCAATCCTGCTCTTGTATTTTTCCTTGAAGCGCTTTAGAGATTCAAAGGAATACTTAGCGCTGGACTTCACTTCGATGGGATACATCTTGTACTTCGTCTTACTGTTATTGGCGATAATAAAGTCGATCTCAATGTCATTTCTGCGCTTTTCCGCATTGTACTGGGTATAGAAGAACAGGCGGTGTCCATTAGAAACCATCATCTGTGCAATCACATTCTCGTAAAGCATTCCCTCATTCAGTCCGAGCTTTCCTGCAAAGATCTGCTTGTAAACCTCGTCCTCCAGAAGTTCGTTTTCGTCAAATGCATGGCTGACAAGCAATCCAGTATCACCTAAATAGCATTTGATGTAGGTATCCGACTCTGTGAGAGACAGGCCAACATTCGGATCACTGACGCGCCTACACTCGTTTGCAATCATGGAGTTCGACAGCCAGAAGAAGGTTTCTTCATATTGATCTGCCATAGAGCCTTCTACGATTTTGTTGAAGACAACTCGTTTTTCATGTCTGGACAGCAAACCGGGGATCTGGTCGAAAATAGCCAAAACCTTGGAGCGATATTGTGCTTTGATTTTCATGATGTCATTGCGGTAAAGCTCCAGAATATCCCGCTTTTCAACATCCGATTTTCCAAAGTCTTTTTGACCTTCAAGAAAAGCAACAATGCTCATGGGCATACCGCCCACCAGCAGGTATTGCTTGAACAAAAGCATGGCCTTATTGTGCATACTTCGCTCCAGAGGGACTCTCTTCTCGAAACAATCTCTGATATATGGGATCAGCGGCGCTTCGTTAAGTGCCCAGCAGAATTCCTCAAAATCCAGCGGGTACATCTTGAGATGCCGTTCTTCTGAAGGAATCACAATATCCTTTACATTTTCTTTGATTGAGATCAAAGAACCGGTTTCAAGGAAATCATACCGACCATCTGCCACCAAATACTTGATCGCTTCGCGTGCTTTGGGGAAAAGCTGAACCTCATCAAAGATAATCGCACTTTCGCGCGGGTAGAGCTGTACGCCGTATTGAACAGACAGTAGCATATAGAATGTGTCGAGATCATTCAAATGCAGTTGAAAATAGCTCTTGACATTTTCAGGGGCCTTTGCAAAGTCAATGAGGATATAGCTTTTATATTCGTTTTTGGCGAATTCCTCGACTACGGTGGATTTTCCAATTCGACGAGCACCTTCCACCAACAGAGCTTTCTGCCCGTTAGCCTCCTGTTTCCATGCGAGAAACTTGTTATAAATCTTTCGTTTGAAAAGCATGTGCATCACCTCACAGATAAAATAGCACATCTCCCGATAATCCGCAAGTTTAATATAGCAACATTTTCTGACAATACTCATGTTTATGAAGACTGTAATTTTCGATAATCCGCAGGTTTAAGGGCGTGCAATGTAGTAGTCAAGAAAAGTAGACACGACAAATATTTATTTTTAGTTTACTTTTTCAAAAGTAGAGATGAAGAACATTTTTGCGGAAGTTGCTTTTTCAAAAGTGGACACGGACAACAATTTTTGCTGAAATCCTTTTTCAAAAGTGGACACGACGATTCAATGCCTTGTAAGGCCCTTGTTTGCAAGGGATAGTAGTTTTGGATAGAGTAGAGCGACAAAATCAAAAGTAGACACAGCACAGGGTTATTTTTCTGTATCTTTCCGCTTTTGCACGAATTTGGGTTCTTCGGTCAGGATGCGCTTTGAAAAGGTATCCTTCTTTTCAAGCTCACCTCGATAGAAACGCTTGCAGTAGTTATCCGGTGTGTCATAGCCGATTGCAAAGCAGGGACGCTGCCGGTTATAAAAGTCAACATAGCGGCACAGGACATCTTTCACGGCATCTCTCGTACGGCATTCTTCTAATCGAAAATCGATGAATAGTTCTTTTTTTATCCAACCGTTTAGAGCCTCATTGACAGGATTATCCGTTGGTTTACCTGCCTGCGCCATGGAGCGGACAAGGTTGCTGTCCTGAATCAGTTCGTTGTACGCTTTTGAGGAATACACAGAGCCTTGGTCGGTATGGATAATGGTTGGTTCTTTCTTTCCACGCAGCATCTCAACGATATGGGCAACTTTATATTCACACAGGGATTGCCCATTTTTTACGCCATTTATGATGCGTTTTTTCACACCACTTTTCCCACCTCAAAAATAGTGGTTAATTTTCGCCAGACCGCAACATATTGTGGTCGATTTCCTCAAAAATCAGACCCCACAGATTTAAGTATCCGAACAATAGGTAAAGAAAAACCCCGGAAAACCGAAGTTTTCCGGGGAAAAGAGAACTTTTTTAACGCTTGGAGAACTTCGACAGCCCCAAATGCCCCATGCTGAATGTCAGGAAATTTCTTCGTTTTCTGCTTGATTTTCAGCGCAAATCAGCATTTTTTAGATGTATTTGATTATAATTTTCTGCTCGTGGGTTGACCACGAAAAACTGATTTTGCATCCTACGAGTTCCTTGTGTACAGCTGCCCAGGGCTTCACAGGGCAACAAGTGAGAAGTAAATCAGCGTGCTGTTATTTGATTCACCTCAAAATCAAATACGCATACGGAGGACACACATCATGGAAAAATGCATCTTTGACAGGAATAATGGCCTATGGTACGAACTCCAAGGCGACTATTACATCCCTTGTCTGGTGCTGGAAGAAGTGTACACCCAGCCCATCGGAATGTGGGGCAGAAAGCATCTGCGGTACATCAAGGAGCATCGCCCGGCTCTCTATACCGATTTGCAGACCAGCGGAAAACTGAGCAGCTATCTTGCAGAAGTAGACAACCGTGCCAAGGAGATGCTTGACCTTCTGGTAAAGCAGATGGCAGAAAAGCAAGGCATCACCGAACAGCTCAAAGCACAGGATCAAATGGCCTGGGTGCGGCGCATGAATAACATCCGCAATGCTGCGGAAGAAATCATCAATGCGGAGGTGATCTTTGCATGATAGCGAAATATATCCAGGCATTGAAAGAATACGTCTTGTCCCATGAGCCGAACGTCGGAGATGGGGAATCCATTCTGACACTTCTCTACGAAGCCTATAGCGAGGTAAACAGGATGGACGATGACCAAATCGAGGAAGATTTCAACGCTCTGTATCAGGCCATGAATGGAATGACACTGAGAGAAATGGATCGGGTGATCTATCCGGTCTGCACTCTCTGCCGTGACCACGAGAAAGCAGGGTTCGTAGAAGGATTGAAGGTTGGAATCAGATTAAAGGAAGAATTGATGCATAAATGAGGATGGCACCACCGGCATATGCCGGTGGTGCTTTATATAATTTGAAGGTAGGAAGCCAAATAAAAGTGTGATAGAGACCACCAAATAACATAAAAATTTTGTGATGATGGTTGTAATTTCGGCGGAAGCGGCATATAATAAAAATGTGATTACAAGGCACCGGAACTCCAATAAAAGTGTGAAGGAGTGTATCTATGGAACGATTGATTTTGAATAAGCTGCTGGATTGGAAAAATTCACCCTACCGCAAACCGCTGATCTTAAAGGGCGTGCGTCAAGTGGGCAAGACTTGGGTTCTCAAAGAATTCGGCAGACGTTATTATGAAAATACTGCCTATTTTAACTTTGACGAAAACGAAGAATACAAGCAGTTTTTTGAGACCACAAAGGACGTGGATCGGATTTTACAGAATCTGATGCTGGCCAGCGGTCAGAAGATTGTGCCGGAAAAGACGCTTATCATTTTTGACGAGGTACAGGATTGCCCTAAGGTTATCAATTCCATGAAGTATTTCTGCGAGAATGCCCCGCAGTATCACATTGCCTGCGCCGGATCTCTGCTGGGCATTGCCCTGGCAAAACCGTCTTCTTTCCCGGTGGGTAAGGTCAACTTTATGCAGATTGATCCCATGACCTTCACAGAATTCCTGCTTGCCAACGGCGATGAAAATCTCGCCAAATACCTGGAGAGCGTGGATACCATTGAGCCGATTCACGATGCCTTTTTCAATCCGCTCTATGAGAAATTGAAGATGTACTATGTTACCGGTGGCATGCCGGAACCTGTGCTCATGTGGACGGAGGCACGGGATGTCTCCGCCATGCAGGAAGCCTTGTCTGGGATTATCGGTGCCTATGAGCGAGACTTTGCCAAGCACCCCAACATCAGCGAGTTCCCGAAGATCTCAATGATCTGGAAGTCCATACCTTCCCAGCTGGCAAGGGAGAATAAGAAGTTTATCTACAAGGTTGTCAAGGAAGGCGCAAGAGCCCGAGAATACGAGGATGCTTTGCAGTGGCTGGTGGATGCAAGACTGGTGCATAAGGTTTACCGCAGTACTGCTCCCGGCCTGCCGGTGGCTGCTTACGATGATCTGTCTGCCTTTAAGATTTATCTGGTGGATGTGGGACTGCTCCGCCGCCTGGCCCAGCTGGCACCCACGGCTTTCGGAGAGGGCAACCGCCTGTTTACCGAGTTCAAGGGTGCACTGACCGAGAACTATGTGCTTCAGACCTTAATCACGCAGTTTGAGGTGGTTCCCCGGTATTGGAGCCAGAACAACCCTCCGTACGAAGTGGATTTCCTGATCCAACGAGAGAATGACATTTTCCCTGTAGAGGTTAAGTCCGAGGCCAACACGACCAGCAAGAGCCTGAAGAAATTTAAGGAGCTGTTCCCGGACAAGGTCAAGCTCCGTGTGCGATTCTCCCTGGACAACTTGAAGTTGGATGATGATGTGCTGAATATTCCGCTGTTTATGGCGGATCAGGCGGATCAGTTGATTGGATTGGCATTAGAGCAAAAAAACAGCAAATCATCTTGCCGATTTTGAAATGCACGATATACAGACGGCATGGCTACTGTTAATGTAGCTATGCCGTTTGTCATTTTGTTGATGTCACTTCCAGCTATTCATATAATAAAAGTAATTACTTTTATTAAAACAAAAAACTATTATAAAGATTGACAGAAGTAATTACTTTTGATATAGTTTTTATGGAATGTGTATGTAAAAAAGGAGGTGGTTATGTGGCGAAAATCCACCATATTGCAATACCAGAATATCACTCTATAACAGAGTTCCTGCGAGGCCAAGCCTCACGCATTTTTTCAGATGTGAAAGAAAAAGACAAGGTTGTTATTGTGAATAAACAAAACAAGCCACAGGCCGTCATCATTTCATACGATAGATACATACGACTAAAAGAAAAAGATAATTTAGACATTTGATTGTTATTTAGAGTAGAGGAGAAATACACATGATGACATCTCAAATTAAAGAGCCAAGCATCAGTACAATCATGTCCATCCCGGATGGAAAGATATTAGATTTTTTGACAAAGCGATTTGTAAACGATACGCCAGAGGAGTATGTCAGACAAAATATAGAAAAGGCTCTTGTTCGTCAGTATAAGTACCCAATCGATAGCTGCAAACCGGAGGTATCAATAAAAATAGGATCTTCAAATAAGCGTGTGGATGTTGTGATTTTTGAGGAAAACAAGCCTCATATGCAGGAAAATGCATATATACTTATTGAAACCAAAAAAGCTAAAACCAATCCTCACGGGAAAAAGGACGGTATTGAGCAACTTAAAACCTACATGGCTGCCTGTCTAAATGCAAAATTTGGACTTTGGACAAACGGTGACGAACGATATTGCATTGCCAAGCGAGAAAAAGATGGCGGATTTTTGTATGATGAAATCCCTGAGATTCCATCCTTTGGTCAGACGGAAGCCGAAATCTACAGACCCGAACGGAAAAATCTTCAGATTGCTACGGCTGATAACCTGCTATTTGCTTTTCGGCGCTGCCATAATTATATTGCCGGTAATGCTGGTATGCATAAAGATGATGCATTCTGGGAGTTACTTAAAGTCATTTTCTCTAAAATTGAAGACGAACGTTCTGGTACTATCAACTTTTATGTGACACCTTCAGAATTAAAAGATAAAACTAAAGCAAGTGCCACAAAAGCAAGAATTCAAAAGCTTTTCCAGTCTCGAGTCGTTGCAAAATATCCAAAGATCTTCAATAGTGATGAGACAAAAACAATCGAACTATCAGCGGATGTGTTGGCTTATGTAGTATCGCAGTTGCAGGGCTACTCTCTTTTGGCTTCTCCTGTAGATGTGAAGGGTATTGCATATGAAGAAATCGTTGGCTCTAATCTACGAGGAGATCGAGGCGAATTCTTCACACCCAGAAATGCGTGCCGAATGGCAGTAGAAATGTTAGATCCACAAGCCGATCAGCGTGTAATAGACCCCGCCTGTGGTACTGGTGGCTTTTTGATAACTGCCATGAACCATGCATTGAAAGTTCTGAGAGAGCAAGAAGCCTCTCTTTGGAACGATCCTGATAACCCGACATCCTATGAAATTGAGGAATTATATAGGAAGCGTGCAGAATACCTTTCTACATGCGTATATGGTATAGATCTTAATCCAGCATTGGTCAGAGCTGCAAAAATGAACATGGTCATGAATAACGATGGTGCCGGAGGACTATTCAGAGAAAACAGTTTGTCTAACCCACATACTTGGGCACCTGAATCTGCTGCAGCAATTCAAATGGGGAGTTTTGACCTTGTCTTTACAAATCCACCGTTCGGCGCAAATATTGTGATTGATGATGTGAATATTCTGTCGCAATTTGAATTGGCAGCAGTCTGGGATACTGATGAAACTGGAAAGCTTTCAATTCGACGAGATAAAAACGGTGAACCTGTTCTACAGATAAGCCAGCCTCCTGAAATCTTGTTTATTGAGCGATGTGTGCAGTTGCTAAAACCAGGTACAGGCAAGATGGCAATGGTAATTCCTAACGGTATCTTGAATAATCCGTCTCTGGAATATGTTCGCTCTTGGTTGTTGCTTAATGCTCAACTTATTGCTGTTGTTGATATGCAACGAGATTTGTTCCAGCCCAAAAATGATACGCAAACATCAATGGTGCTCATTAGACGTTTTAGCAAAGAGGAGAAGGCACTTGCGGAAAGCGGAAATATTGATTATCCGATTTTCATGGCGGTAGCAGAAAAGATCGGTCATGACAAGAGAGGTGCCACAATCTATAAACGGGATGCCGAGGGAAACGAGATTCTTTCAGATGTAAATAACCAGGAGGAAGCTATTGATCCTGTAACCGGAAAGACAATTGTTTATTCTGCTGGAACTAAGGACAGGGTCGTGGATGACGATATGCCCGATGTTGTGGCAGCCTTTAAGAAATGGCAGGAAGAATTGCTATGAGAATCTCGACTTTAAATAGAACAGAAATTTCAAATAGATGTCGGCTCGATTCATCCTATTACCTTTCAGAAGGTAATATTGCGGTCCGGCTTGTAGAAACTGCAATCAAAAATTCTCCTCGCTATATAAATTTGGGGGATACAGATATTGCAAGTGTTTGGCAACCCAATAGAAATATTTTAGTATATGCAGGTAATGGCGAAGAATCTGTGCCATACTTACAGCCGTATGACATTTTAGAGTATCTTCCTGAAGCACGGGCACAGTTATCGCTCCACCAGAATCCTGTTGATAAACTTAAGGTACCAGAGGGCACAATATTACAGACGTGTTCTGGAAGAAACTTGGGGCCACTTGTTATTTCAGATAAATATTTGGAGAAATTTGTATTTGGCAGTGACCTTATGAGAATCACAATTCATGATTCCAGCACAAGATTCTATGTCTACTCTTTCTTGAATACATGGGTAGGACAAGCCTTGTTACACTCAAGCAAGACTGGCTCCGTAATTGACCATTTGAGTGCAGACGATATTCGTGCTTTGCGTATCCCGGTTTTTAGTGAAGAAGTGTTTGAAAAAGTTTCTTCCATTATGCGAGAATCGTATGAGCTGTTCTCGGAGGCTCGCTTGGAATTGGTTAGTTGTAAGGAGGAATTCCTTTCTGCTGTAAATGTTCATAAAGAAAACACTTCCCTGTGCAAAGTCTGGAATGTACAATTTAAGAATGTTTTTTCCAGAAAACGTATAGACGCCGCATTTTACGATTGGACAACCTTCGATGCTGTTAAGAAGCTGCGAGAGGCGGGTGGCTACCAGTTGTCCACTGTTGCAAAAATACATAAGCCGGGGGGACGGAATAAAACAAATTATGTTGAAAAGGAGTACGGTTTGCCTATTCTTTCCGGCCGCCAACTGCTTCAAAATCAAACTGTTGGATTAAAATACTTGCCCAAATCGTCTGCCGAAAAATATAGTAGCTTCAGCTTAAAAAAAGGATGGATTGCATATCCAGCAGATGGCCGTGTCGAAGGAAGATTGGGTACTCCCGTACTTATCACAGACAGCAGGGACGAATGGTTCGCCAGTGGACATGTTGGTCGTATAGAAGCACACGCTGATATCCATCCAGGTTATCTTTATCTTGCTTTTTCACATCCCATTGTCCAAGCGCAATTGTCCGCTGTTGCATGCGGTTCAGTTGTTGATGCCGTTTACCCAGAGGATGTTGAGAAATTCATCGTTCCTCCACATGTAGAGTTCAATTACGACAGAGTAACTACAGCATGGGCAATGATCGACAAAGCAGATTCCCTTAGAAACGAAGCATGTAAAATACTTCTTCAAGAGATGAACGCATAATCGCTCATACTATTACTCACGCAAAAGGACTGGATTTCACGGTTAAGTGAAACCCAGTCCTCATTTTATGTAACTATTATCTATTCTTCCATGACTTCCAGCATCATCCTGGCTTCCAGGCAGAAGCTATTCTGGAAAAGCAGGCACTCTGCTATAGCCTGAAACTCCCGGACACAGTCCGTATACCGGGAGAGCAACTCCTTTTGCGGCGCATCAGTCGTTTTTGCGTTTACTATCTGCTGAAGATTTATCGGGTATCATCCCTTGAGGGCGTTTTTCCTCTGTGCCGGGAGAAATAAGGCCACAGATTGTTGCGAGAAATCACGTCTTCATAGCTATGGAGCTTGCTACGAAGATCGTTATTTTCCTGCTCCACTTCCGCTGCACGGATTTTACCACGGACAGATTTATACTCCGAGAGTTCCTTTGTAGCCACAACCAGCTGCACTTTGAGATCGGCAATGGTGCTTTTCAGTTCAGCAATGGTTTTCTTGGCCTCCTTCAGGAGCTTTTTGAGCTTTCCTTCCTGTTTCTCCTGCACGACAAATTTCTGCGCAGCCGTAACAAGAGCCTGATAATCCTCTCGTTCCAGTGCCACCTTGGAGGATAGCGGCAGGGGCTTGGCTTCAATCTGTTCCACAGCCTTGATGGAAACCTGCTGCTGTTGAACACGCACAATCGTCTGCTCCAGCTCAGCCAGTTCCTGTGTGCGCTGTTCCCGTTTATATTCCAGGGCGCTCAGGTGTTCCCGGTGTTCGCCCTTTTGCTCCCACTCGATACCATGCTCCAACATGATTTCAGCCAGTGCTTCTTTTTCTCTCTGCACCCATACGGTACGCTCTGTCATGGAGCGTCCTTCGCCTGTGATGCCCTGATCGGCAAGTGCCTGTTTCAGAGATACACGGGTGGAAAGACCTCGCTTGCTTCCGGTGGTATATGGAATGAAGTCAATGTGAAGATGGGGCGTGGCTTCGTCCATGTGCAGATGGGCAGAGAACACATGAAGATGGGGATTTCGCTCTTGGAAGCTGCGCATGAATTTGTCCAAAATAGCTCTTGCCAGTTTTCCGTTCTCGCTGGCGGCAGACATATCATCCTTGTTTCCGATCTGGAAGATCACCTCATAAAATGGCTTTTCTTGATCTCCGTCGCAGATTTTCTTGTAATAGTTTTCGATGCACCGGTCTTTGCGTTTCTGTTTGACGTTGTACGCTGCCAGAGCTTCATCGAACAGCTCATGATACGCCTGCTCGATGGGCATATAGCAGTATTCGATGTTCAGATGCGTTCGTTCGGGGTCAACATTTTCAGCAATATAGGTGCGGCGATTATGCTCAATCACACCCTTGCCTGACATAGCACTGATAGTCCGTTTTATATCTGTCACCTCCGATTTTACAGTAGTTATAATAAGAATTCTTTTCGCCGCGCCAGCGGCGGGTTTTGTTACTTTTGTCAAAAGTAACGCTAAAGCACTTTTGACAGCAGAGCCATCAAAAGTTTTGCGCTCTCCGAGGGGGTATGCGGCTTCTGCGGAAGCCTCAACCGTCATTTGAGGTTCAAATGACGGTACGGGTGGTAATTCATTCGCAGCCTGTATAGCTCATGATTTCCCGCCCGTTGGCAGGGAGAAGTCCGTAATATTCTCCCTGCCGGTCCACACTGAACTCTGCGGATTTCAGTGTGGGGACGGGGGTCACGAGGGTTAAGCAGGAAATGCAATAAATGCAGTATATTCCTGCTCACGCTGCGGCGGGATTTACGAAGATCCTCACGTCCGCCGGTCTGCCGGCTGACTGCCGTTCCGGTTCTTCCATCCGGAGGTAGCCGTGCCCTTCCAGAAGCTCCAACGTCGGAAAGATTTCCTCCGTTTTCTTGAAAAACTTGCCCCGGCACATCTGAAAAAGATCAGAACGTTTGATCATAGTGGCGTTCTTCTTTTTCAGTTTTGCCATTACAAATTTGGCTTTCTGGATGCTGAGATCAGTTCCCATCATGGAGTAAGCGTAGGTGGAATGAGCCAGAAAGTATTTCCCAATTTGAATTGCCCGGCTCACGGTCGATGCGGAAATTTCGTTCTCGCCATCGTCCATATCCGCACCATGGAGAAGTCCTGCAATCCGAAGAACTGCGCCAATATACTTGCTGGCCCAATCGGAAATGGCCTGCCCTTCACCAGCCAGAAACCTCTCGTGTTCCTGGAAGTAGTCAGCCATCAGGTCAAAGGCTTTCTCGGAGAGATACAGCGTCTGAGTGTCCTCGCTGATTGGCAATGCCATCAGGTGAAATATCAGATTGCGATAGGCGGCGCTGACTTTGGGAGGAACGGATGGAGTTCGGAATGTCCGCCCGCCAATTCTGGACGGCGGCGACGCATACAGGAATCGTGCAATCAGTCCCCGGCCTGTCATGGTGGTATTGGACATGATCTCGTCCAGCACGCTGGGCTGGATGGAGAGAATGGCGGACAGGGCCGGATGCATGATGCATTCCGAATCACGGGTCATTCTGTCTACATAGATGGTATCACCGCAATGCCCCTTCAGCCAGATGTCGATATTGGCCTTGTTGGAATACCGCCCGGCCATAATATCGAAGATGCCGCCCTCGGTGGAGATCACGGAGAACACGCCGCCGTTGGCTGCCATCAGGCTGGTCAATGCTTCGCTGGAACAGTCATCGGCAAAGAAGCGGACCGGCTTCAACTCGGGCATATCTTCAAGCTGCTCTTGCAGATGCCGAAGCTCCAGTTCTGTTTCACGATCTTCCCTGCGTTCCAGCTTCTTTTGCAGACCGGAGATTTGGCGCTCCAACACTTCCCGCTGTAAGCGGTTTTCCCGAATTTCAGAGCTGCGGGATTGATTGTATTCCTGCTCGTATTCGTAGAGATACTTGGTCATATCCCGCATGACGCTGGATTTGCGCTCGCCGGGGGCGGCAATCACCACGGTGTATAGGCTCAGCGGTTCATAATAGCCAGGTGTGCCTTCCACCTTGTATTTGCCTTGCAGGCAGACTGCCAGGACGCCAAGGCTGATTATAGCTGCCATGTCTGGTGCTGTCTGGCTGTGCTCCGCAACTGCGCTGACATATCTTCGGATCGTGTCAGGCAACGCATCCACAGGAAATGGCGGCAGATCACTCCACTGTGGCGTCAATGGCACCAATGGTGGAAATTGCGGTGTAGTCTCTTGCTTTGGCATGTAGACCTCTTTGCAATTTTCAATGGCTTTCTGGATGGTAATAGCTCCATAGGTTGTCCCGGATTGCTGCCGATCCCATTTGTCACGCATCAGGCCGGATTGGCGGAACATAGTATCCATTTTTGCTGCATCTTTTCTTGTCCAGAATGCCAGGTGACTGCATAATGCCAAATCTGCTTCAGACTGGGAAGCGTATCCCATTGTGGAACCATCCCAGAGGGAAGTAAAAGCCGATCCGTTTTTGCTGGACTTTGCCATACTGAGAAGCTGCGCTGTATCCATGCTGGAATTATCTGCATTTATTGCATTTGCTGCATTGGTTTCCGGTCTGACCATGAATCGCTCCAAAAGGATTTGCAGTTCCTTTGTGCGATCTCCAAAATCATATTGCTCACATACTTTTCCGGTCACTGTCACATATTTGTTGGTTGCGCCTGCCACATAGACTTCAATGCCGGCCTGATGATTCATGATATAAAATCGTTTGGTATCGTACTGGAAGCCGTCTGCCCGGAACAGAATGTGCAATCCGTTCCCACTGGGGCTGTATTCGGTGTAGCTGTGCATCAGAGTAACGATCTCTGCGGTAACCCCAGTATAGTAACCGCTGTCCGTCACGCAGTTGTCCAGGTCAATGGCACAAATCCCATTGAAGATACCAAGGCCGATACCATCGTAACCTTTCGCCTGTACTGCGACATCGTAGGACACGAAGCTGTTTGGATCATTGCTTTTGGCTCCAAGCCCGGTATCCGGTTGGTAAGGAACTTTTGTTTTCTTTCCGTTTCTTTCTTCATACCGCCAACAGCAGAACAGACCGTCTTTTCTTAAAATGTCTGGTAACGCTGTCAAATTCAAATAACCTCCTGAAAATCGTTGTTGAAATTGGCAGCTGCCGTGTTATAATATCCATGCGAACGGACCGTTCACACGGCAGCTGCCGTTGGGACTGTCTTGAAAGAGTTCTCATCTGCCAGGATGAGGGCTCTTTTCTTTTTAGGCTGCCTCCGGCTGGAAATATCCGATTTCTTCCCATACTTTCCGGTCAGGGCAGTAGTAGTTGTACTCGTTGGAATTATCCAGCTTGATGGCATAGCCGAATTTCAGAATGCCTTTTTGCAGGCCAACTCGTACATACTGAGCATCCTTGTGCATTGCTGCGGCAATCTCAGTAATGGGAACATTCCGTCCGGTGAAAGGCGGCAGCTCAACATAAACCTTCTTCTCCATGTTTCTCACCTCCTCACCTCTGAAATGCGAATTTTTAATTCGCATTCACATTATATCCTCCCCATGACGCCTTGTCAAGAGTAAATGCGAATAAAAAATTCATATTACGCTCTTGCAATTCGCAGGACTCCGTGTTACAATACAGGCGAGGTGATTCAAATGAACAGCAATCCAGCTGAAATCGGCGAACGGATTAAGTCGGCACGAAAAGCGGCCGGTTTAAGCCAGACAGAGCTTGCCACTCGGCTCAACAAGACCCTGCGTACCATCCAGAAATATGAGAGCGGTGAGATTGAACCGTCCATTGCCATGATCAACGCCATAGTCAAGGAGCTGAACGTGTCTCCGGCAGATTTGATCGGTTACAGACGGCCCAGCATCGAACTGAACAGCCTGTCCGATGTGATTGCGGTGCTTTACCAGCTTAACAAAAAAGCGGGCATCCGGTTTGAAATTGATGTGCAGCGTCCGCCCCACAGCGAGGAATGGTCTTGCTCTCTGCGGTTCAAGGGGAACGACTCTTCGGCGGAAATGAATGACTCCCTGTGCATGATATTGGAGGATTTCCGGGACGAACGTGAGAAGCTGGAAACCTACTGGACAGATCAGGAGGGTTTCGACCGCTGGATGGAAAAAGAGCTGGCCTATTATGCGGAAGCCAAGCTGCAAGACAGGGAAGTGGAGGTTCTCACCGAGATGGAGCGCATCCAGCGCCGCAACGAACTGGATCGCCAGCGGCTGGAGCAAATGAAAAAGGCTGCCGAGGAAAACGGCAGCCAGCAGTGATGAAGGGAAAGTACCTTCAAATTCTATCTTTAGTCACTGGGAGAAAGGAAGTTTGATACTATTTGAGATTACCCAACGGATATGGAAGCGTCAAGAAAATGTCCGGAAAACGAAGAAGACCCTATGCTGTCAAAAAGACTGTCGGCTGGCATTGGGACGAAGAAAAGCAGAAGCAAATTCAGGAGCAAATCACCATCGGTTATGCGGCCACCAGAGCGGAGGGCTTGCAAATGCTGGCGGAGTACAACAATAACCCCTTCGATGTGAAAGCGTCCAAGGCCACCTTCCAGGAGGTCTATGAGTGCTGGTCAAAGGGGAAGTATCCCACCATCTCGGTCTCCAATGTGAAGGGCTATGAAGCCTCCTACAAGGTGTGCGGGACGTTGTACCATAAGGTGTTCCGGGAGATCAAGCTTGCGGATTTACAGCTTGTGGTGGACACCTGCGGGAAGAACTATCCCACCTTGAAAAAGCTGAAGGGCCTGTTCAGTCAGCTGTATGACTACGCTATGAAGAACGACATCTGCAACAAGGACTATTCCGAGTTTGTGGATATTGTCCGTTACAAGGACAAGAATCCTGACAAACGTGACCGGAACAAGTTTACCAAAGCCGAGATCAAGTGGCTGTGGGAGCTGGCGGAGGACCCGTTCTATCAGATCGTGCTGATGCTGATCTTCAATGGCTGCCGCATTTCGGAGTTCCTGGATTTGAAAAAGGAAGATGTCCATCTGGAAGAACAATACTTCGACGTGATTGCCAGTAAGACAGAGAACGGTCTGCGGAAAGTCCCGATTGCAGACAAAGTGCTTCCGTTTTACAAGGCATGGTATGAAGGCTCCAAATGCGAATACCTGCTTCATACCACTGATCAGAAGCACTTTGACTACAGAAACTATTATGACAGCTATTTTACACCCCTGATGGAGCAGATCGGCTTCAACCACACACCCCACGACACCAGACACACCTGTATCTCCACGCTGACAGAAGCGCATGTGGATCAGACCATGATTAAGAAGATTGTCGGACACTCCGGTGCCATGACGCTCACCGAACGTGTTTACACCCACCTGGATATTGAAACCCTGGTGGAGGCAATCAACCAGATTTAAGAGAGTACACCATGAAAACAGCTGATAACGAAAAAGCAGGAGATGTTCTCCTTGCGGATACATCTCCTGCTCATGAGGCTTCGGTTTTTGCTTGCGATATTTGTTCCTTGCTTGCTCCTTGCTCGCTCCTTACGCAGTCAGGCACAGCACTTTGCAGGAACTCTCAGAACTTCAAAAGATTCGATAAATCCAACGAAACAGCGCCCTGAGACGGACTGAAAAGCGGTGGAATTTATCTCTTGGGGAAGTCTGGTTAACGCTTGGAGAACTGAGGCGCGCGACGGGCGGCTTTGAGGCCGTACTTCTTGCGCTCCTTCATACGAGGATCGCGCGTGAGGAAGCCGGCCTTCTTCAGGACGGTGCGATACTCGGGGTTGACCAGCAGCAGGGCGCGGGCCACGCCGTGACGCAGAGCGCCGGCCTGACCGGACACGCCGCCGCCCTCGACGGTGGCAACGATGTCGACCTTGCCGAGCTCCTCGGTAGCGGCGAGGGGCTGACGGACGACCATCTTCAGGGTCTCGAGACCGAAATACTCGTCGATGTCGCGGCCGTTGATGGTGATAGCGCCGGTGCCGTTCTGGAAGAGGTGAACGCGGGCGACGGAGGACTTTCTACGGCCGGTGCCGTACAGATAAGGCTTCTTGGACTGATACATTCTTCTCTTCCTCCTTAGACTTCGTAAGCTTCAGGCCTCTGAGCCTGCTGCTCGTGGGTATCACCAGCATAGATGTGCAGACGCTTCAGGGAGTCCTTGGTCACGGTGTTGCGGGGCATCATGCCGCGCACAGCCACGCGCATCGCAAGCTCGGGCTTCTCCTGCATGAGGATGCGATACTTGGTCTCCTTCAGACCGCCGACCCAGCCGGAGTGCGTACGATAGTACTTCTGCTCCATCTTGTTGCCGGTGAGGATGGCCTTGGAAGCGTTGATGATGATGACGTTGTCGCCGCAGTCGGCGTGCGGGGTGTAGGTGACTTTGCGCTTGCCGCGGAGCAGATCAGCCGCAGCAACGGCGGTCTTGCCCATGGGCTTGCCGGCAGCATCGATGACGTACCACTTACGCTCGATGTTGCCCTTGTTCGCCATAAAAGTGGACATGGTGTGTTTCCTCCATATTGATCTATGAATGAAAGCTTGTGCTTTACATTTTTCTTGTCCCTTGGTAAAATCGGAACGAGTTTATTTATAGCATTTAGACGGAGGAATGTCAACACCATTTTGATTTAGCTCGGTCAATGCTCACGAATGCTCTCGTTTTCTCTCGTTTTCTCTTGAAATCTAAAAACGCAAAATCAAAATCTCTCGGTTTTTCCAAGGAGCAAAGCTTATGCAGGAAATTTTAGGACTCGTGCGCCGCTGCGTCACGGATTATGACATGATACAGGAGGGCGAGACCGTCGCTGTCGGCGTTTCCGGCGGCAAGGACTCGCTCGTTACGCTCACCGCGCTCGCGCGGCTTTCCAAGTTCTACCAAAAGCCGTTCAAGGTCGCGGCCATCACGGTCGAGACGGGCGTTCCGGGCATGAGCTTTGACGCCGTGGCCGACTACTGCGAAAAGCTCGGCGTTGAATACATCCGTGTGAACGTGCCGATCTACGAGATCGTCTTTTTGGAGCGCAAGGAGAAAAATCCCTGCTCGCTGTGCGCAAAGCTCCGCCGCGGTGCGCTCTCGACCGCGATGAACGAGCACGGCATCAAGACCATTGCGCTCGGCCACCACTACGACGACGCGGTGGAGACGCTTTTGATGAACCTGCTCTTCGAGGGGCGCATCGGCTGCTTTCAGCCGGTCACATATCTGAGCCGCACGGACGTGACGCAGATCCGTCCGCTGCTCTATGTCAAAGAACAGCAGGTGCGCCGGGTCGCGCAGCGGCTCGAGCTGCCCATCGTCCACAATCCCTGCCCCGCCAACGGCGAAACGCGTCGGCAGGAGGTCAAGGAACTCATCGGATCGCTCTCCGAGCGCTATCCCGACCTCAAGCAGAAGCTCTTCGGCGCGATGCAGCGCTATCCGCTCTACGGCTGGGATACGGAAACTGCCGAGAGCGTCAAATGACGGTCCCGGCAGCGTGAACCCGCTATGTATTAAACAAATATCATCCGCAGCAAAACGAGCAGCGCGAGGCCCGGCACGCCGAGGACGGCGATGACGAGCGCGTTGAAGAGGTTCAGCCCCAGCGCGAGACGCGCGAGCAGCCCGGTCACGTGCAGAAGTCCCAGCAGCGCAAAGCCGAGCAGCGTGTTGACGAGCAGCTTGCCTACGAGCTTTAAGGGGGCTGCGAAGAGCTTTAATACCGCCAGCAGCGCGAACACTGATAGCAGGACAAGAAGCACCTTTTCCGCTATCCCCATGTTGCCACTCCCTCCGTACAGGCGCGGCATTCGGCCTCGCCGCCGCGCGCCTTGATCTGGCGCAGCAGGTAGTTGTAGCGCGAGAGCACCGCGTTGATCTCGTATACGCAGGAATCCACGAGCTCCGGCTCACATACCGCGTTGAAGCGGTCGTAGGCCTGCGCGAGCGCAAAGCGTGTCTCGCTCAGCTCGCTGAACAGCTCCTGCATCGACGCGTCGCGTGCGACCTCGCGGCGGAGAAGATCGGCCTTTCGCATATTGTTGCCCTCCTTGTCCCGTTATGCTTCCAGTGTATGGGGATTATGGGCAATTATTCCGCATTTTAAACAGGGGGATGGAGCGATGGAACACGAAGACTATATGCGCGAAGCGCTCGCGCTGGCGCGCGAAGCGGCGGCAGAGGGCGAGGTCCCTGTCGGCTGTGTCATCGTCAGAGACGGCGAGATCGTCGGCCGGGGCCGCAACCGGCGTGAGGAATTGCAGCGCACCTCGTCGCACGCGGAGATGGAGGCCATCGCGCAGGCGAATGAATACCTTCGCTCCTGGCGGCTCGACGGCTGCACGCTCTATGTGACGCTCGAGCCCTGCCCCATGTGCGCGGGTGCTATTGTCAACGCGCGTATCCCGCGCGTCTACTACGGTGCACGCGACGAGGCGATGGGCGCCTGCGGCGGCGTGCTGAACCTTTTTATGGAGCGTTTTCCCTTCCGCCCCGCGCTCGTGGGCGGCATTTTGAAAGATGAGTGCCGTGCGGTGCTGGCGGATTTTTTTCGCTCGCTGCGGTAAGTTCATCAAGTCAAAGCGCGGCTCATCGGCCGCGCTTTTTTGCAAGGTAAAAGGTCACATGCGCTTCCTCGTCTGTCAGCGGGATATTGACGCGGCCGGGATAGCCGAAGCGGAGCTGACCGTGATCCGTTGTGAAGCACGGCAGCGACGAGGCGCGCACGACCTCGTCGAAGACCGCCGTGTCCGTCTGCACCAAAAATTTGGAGGATGGCATCTTCTCGCGGCAGAGCGCGTCCCAGAAGCCGAGTTCCGTGCGCAGCAGGAAGTTGAAGCCGTTGATCTCGGCAAACGTCAGCGATGTATGCCGCGCGACTGCCTGCTCGGCCTCGGCAAGGAGCTTTCGCGCATGGTCCACGGCGAGTTTTCCCGTCTCGTTCAATTCGAGATTATTCTTGCCGCGCGTGAAGAGCGGCACGCCGAAATACTGCTCCAAATGCTGCATCGAGCGCGTGACGGGCGGCGCGGAGAGGTGGAATTCCTCAGCGACCCTGCTCAGCGTACCAAGGTCGGCAAAGGCCGCGAGCTGCTTGAGTTCGTAAAGATCGACCATGCGAGATGCTCCTTTACATTTCAAATTCTGAAAAGTAGATCGCGATATTGATAGTGTACTTCAAGAGAAAAGCGTTGCAAAGTAGTGCCATCAAGAAAACCGACATTTCAGAATTTTGGAGGTATCATCATGGAATATGTCACGCTGAACAACGGCATCAAAATACCGAAGCTGGGCTACGGCGTCTACCAGACGCCGTCCGAGGACACGAAGCGCTGCGTGCTCGACGCTATCGACGTCGGCTACCGCAGCATCGACACCGCGCAGGCCTATTACAATGAAGAGGGCGTGGGCGCGGCGCTGAAGGAAAGCAGTCTTCCGCGCGAGGAATTTTTCCTGACCACCAAGGTCTGGATCACGAACGCGGGCTATGAAAAGGCCAAGGCGTCGATTGAGGCATCCATGCGCAAGCTGCAGACCGACTACCTCGACCTGCTGCTCATCCACCAGCCGTTCGGCGATTACTACGGCACGTACCGCGCAATGGAGGGGTTCTACAAGGCCGGCAAGCTCCGTGCCATCGGCGTTTCCAACTTCGGCCCCGACCGCTACCTCGACCTTGAGCGCTTTGCCGAGATCAAGCCCGCCGTCAACCAAGTTGAAACGCATGTCTTCCAGCAGCAGAAGGTCGCATGCGAGTACCTCAAAAAGTACGGCTGCCAGATCGGATCCTGGGGCCCGTTCGCCGAGGGGCGCAAGGACATGTTCACGAACCCTGTGCTGACAGAGATCGGTGCAAAGTATGGCAAGACCGCCGCGCAGACCGCACTGCGCTTTCTGATGCAGAGCGGTGTCGTCATCATCCCCAAGTCGATGCACAAGGACCGTATGCAGCAGAACTTCGTCCTCTTCGACTTCACCCTCACGGGCGAGGACATGGCGAGGATCGAGGCATTGGACGGCGGCGAGAGCCTGTTCTTCTCACACTACGACCCGAAGACCGTTGAGTGGTTCATGTCCATCCTGTAATAGAAAACACGGCGGATGACCGGCTGCCAAAGGGATGCCCGTGCCTTGACAAGAGACGTGGGCATACCTTATAATAAATAATAGTTAGATGCAACTAACTGCGTTTTTCCGAAGGAGGACGATGCCATGCGAGAAGAAGATCTGCCCATCGACCGCAGTTGTCATGTGGTCTATTCAAAGCCATGCAAGCGGCAGATGCGGGAGAAGATCGCCCTGCACTACCCGGCTGAACAGCGCGAAGAAGTGTGGGAGCGCGTGCAGGAAAAGTATGTCGAATTTCTCTCCGACTGGCGCACGGACCTCGGCGGAGAGAAAAATTTCCACAACGGCGCGGGCGGCAATTACGACTGTATCGCGCTGATGGCGTACTATGTCGTCTGCAAGGATGTGACGAGCCTTGCGGAGATCGAAGAGATGGAGGGCGAGCTGTTCCTGCCGTCGTTCCGAAAGCTCGGCAAGCTCAAATTCATCGACATCAACAAGCCGTTTTTCAAAAAGCTCCTGCACCGCGCATTCTTGAACGCGAAAAAGCAGTGCGACAAGTGGGGCGACTTCAAAATGAACGTCGCGCCGTTCGACAAGGATCAGCCCATCTACTATGAGTTCACCGAGTGCCCCACGGCGGGATTCGCCAAAAAGCACGACCTGCTCGAGGTCATGCCCGCACTCTGCAATCCGGATTTTGCCGGCATGGAGCTCATCCACGCGCGGCTCATCCGCAAGACGACCTGCTCCAACGGCTGCAAATGCGACTACACGATCTGCGGCGACAAAGACCCCTACTGCCGCGTGCATCCGGAGTACCGCGACGAGCAGGGCTATCGGAGAAACCGCTGAAAGGAAAGAAAACCGACCTGTGTGCGATGATGCACACGGGTCGGTTTTTTGTTATTCTGTCGTTTCGAGCTCTTCCGCTGCTTTGATACGCTGGTACATATCCTGCATCTGGCGGTCGATCTCGGCGATCTTGCCCGCGCACTCGAACATTTCCTCGTTGATGCCGGCGGGGAGCTTGGATTTGTCCGCCTTGTAACGGATGTCGTGCTCAAGGCTCGCCCAGAAGTCCATTGCGATCGTGCGGATCTGGATCTCGGCCACAACATACTCCGTGCGGTCGGAGAGGTAGACCGGCACGCGGATATCCATGTGCAGCGAGCGGTAGCCGTTATAGTTGGGCGTTTGGATGTAGTCCTGCTTTTTTACGATCTCCACATCCGACTGCCGCGCGAGCATCTCCGCCACGCGGTACACATCGTCGATGTAGCTGCACACCACGCGCACGCCCGCGATGTCGTTGATATTTGCCCGCGCCGATTCGATCGAGAGCGGCAGGCTGCGCTTGAGGAGCTTGGCGACGATGCTCGATTGCGATTTGACGCGCCCTTCGATGTGGTGGATGGGGTTGCGCGCGTAGAGAACATTGAATTCACTGTTGAGGATGTCGAATTTCAGCGAGAGCTGTTTGACCGCCGCTTCGTAGAGATTGCGCAGCATGAGAAAATCGTGCGGGTCTTCGCAGAGCTTTGGGCTGTTCGCGGTTCGGTTCATGTATCCTTCCTCCGTTTTTCAGCGGGCGGGCTTTATACCGCCCGGGAGTTCCTGTGGGTCAGTATAGCAGAAAAACGCCTCTTCGCCAAGGGGAGAAATGCGCTTTTGCGGGATCGAAACAGGGAGCATGCCCTGACTGCGGCATCCGTTGGAAGGGCGGCGCTGCTCAAAAGTGTATGAAGCAGTAACGGCGAATAAAAAAGGACCGGCAGGGAAACCTGCCGATACTTTTTGTGCCTTACGACTGTGCCATGCGCTCGAGAAGCTGGAAAGCCTCTTCAAGCTTGGGGTCAATGTGGTCGGTCTGCAAGGCCTCGCGCACGCAGCCTTCGATGTGCGCGCGCATGATCTGCTGGTTGGCGCTTT
>ENA-OUQM01000461-OUQM01000461.1-human-gut-metagenome-genome-assembly--contig:-NODE-461-length-27229-cov-5.947560_pt1 | contig 27229 bp, 20 predicted proteins | sample MGYA00237949_ERZ548830 | MGnify/ENA primary metagenome ERZ548830 (study PRJEB26490, sample SAMN05194706) | human gut metagenome | biome: terrestrial biome; feature: human-associated habitat; material...
CTCTGCCTCTTTTTCGTCTATATTCTTAATACTCTTAGATTCCTCGGCGGTTTTATCACTATCGAATTCTTGAAAGACCTTCGCCCTCGCAATATCAAGGTCTCCATACATTTCCTCATTCCAAAGCGCTACATAAAATGCTTCCTTGGGATCACCAAGACCAAGCCCACAAATGTCGTCTTTTTTCTCACACGTCTGACCGACACTCTGCTCTGTCTTTCCATAGCCAGCTCCTATCAGTTCTTCTGTATAGCAAAAACATCCCCCGCAGGAAATCATTCCAATCTGTATCTCTCCTGCCGGAACGAAAAGTATATTTCCCATCTCAGAATCCAATTTTATAAGATAACAGGAAATGTTTTCATTGCTTTTTCCACACAGCCCTTTCCCATGTACAGAAATCGTTGTTTCTTTCCCATCTTGTTCGACTTTTACAAACCCGACATTTCTTTTTTTCTGATTCCCTTCATATTCATACAGATATCGAATAAACCTCTTCAATCCTATCCGTCCTGACTTGTATCATTTACCACAGTCTATTCTGTTCCACTCAAAAACATTCCTCGCATTTCCTGATAAAGACGCATTGCATAGCTGTCCGTCATTCCACATATATAATCTGTCACAAGCAGAATCCTCAAATACAGTTTTTCCGCCTCCGTCTTGCCCTCTGCCTGACAATGATATGCCCGCTTATAGTTATCAGAAATAAATGACACAATCCTAAGATCCATGGAATTTAATTTCTGCGAAGGATCATCATATTTGATGATTGCTGTCATAAACTTATTCAAAAGATCACTCAGCATGACAGATTCTGTCACTTCCATTCGATAAATAGGTTCCGATGTAAAGACTTCTCTGTATGCCAGGTCACCAAGAAGCTGCATCAGCCGCTCACAGTAAGTACCGTGAAACAGATCATACTTATATTCACCCTTCATAATTGCATCATAATTCGATGTAAACCCATAAGTTGCACAATTGATCACAAATCCCTGCACACGGATGATCCAGTTCTTTACTGCATACTCCTCTGGATTTGCCACATGCATCTCTTTCCCCCGAAAATATAACTCTTCCAGCTTATCCGCCGGGCGAAATATATTCGTTTCCTGATGATACATCATTTGCAGTTCCTTAAGTTCCTCCAGCAATGTATGATAACTTAAGTACCCTTTTACAAATGCATCCTCGATATCCGCAGTCTTATATGCAATGTCATCTGCCGCCTCTAATATAAACGTCAACGGATGCCGACAGCCATTCGTTCCAGTCTCCCTCTCGATCTCACGGAACATTTTCTCATCTGCCAGATAATATCCCATCTTGCGCGTCTTAATATCCCCGGAATCCAAGTCGATTCCTGTGGACGGCACCGGATATTTTACAATGGTGCTCAGAAGCGCATACGTCAGGTTCATACCTCGCTCATCCACCAGAAAATGCAGTTTCGTCACAAGCCGGAACGCCTGTGCATTTCCTTCAAAATGATACAGATCCTCTACCATCTGCCGGCTCATCACTTGTTCCATCGGCTTTCCATGATATGTCATAAGTGGCAGCTTCCGTTCGAACCACTCCCGGATCACATCTTCTCCAAAATGCCCAAAGGGCGGATTCCCGATATCGTGAATCAGCCCTGCGCATTGCAAAATATTACATATATCTTCTTTCATCTGTGGTGTAAACTCAGAATCTTTTTTGTAAACTAAAATGTTTTCTCCGATGTTCTGTCCAAGAGATTTTGCAAAAGAAGAAACCTCCAGAGAATGAGTTAGTCTTGTCCGGATAAAATCACTTTTATCCAGTGGAAATACCTGTGTCTTATCTTGAAGTCTTCGAAATGAAGCACTGCCAATAATTCGATGGTAATCTTTTTCAAATTCACTCCGCAAGTCTGAACTTTTAGCATTTCTCCCTCTCGTCTGTCCACCACGACATCTCTTTGCCGACAGAAGTTCTTCCCATCTCATCTTCTTATTTCTCCTCACAAATGATCTACTATTACTTAATCCAGATAAATCGGAGGCTCGTAATCCTTGCCGAGAAGCGCTTTCTTGCGCTCCTGATATCCAAGGAATGCCCACTCTGTCATGTCGGTCCACTGATGATCACTTCTGTCATAGACCTGGACATAACCGATTCTCTTTGGATGCATTCTCACACTGTTGGATTCATATTCCATGCCCGTATATGGGTTGATATCACCCACATTTTCTTCTTCCGGAGCTTCCCAATCCTGTGCGGTATCAGCAAACTCTTCTTCCATATCCTGTTGATTTTCCTCAACATATTCTTCGTATGCCTGCTCCTCTTCCTGATACGATTCTGACTCCTGATACTCTTCAGCTTCCTGATATTCTTCCGGCTCCTGATGCTCTTCAGCTTCTTGATATTCTTTCGGCTCCTGATATTCTTCTGACTCCTGATACGGTTCTTCTGATACAACCTCTTCTGTCTTGTCTTCCGGCTGCGCCTGATTCATCGCAGATTCTGCCTCCAACTGTTCTGTGGCAGCTTCCTGCTTGTCCTCATGAACCGCCTCTGCTTGCTTTTTCTTACGGCGCGGGAAATAAGCCCTCCAGCCACGTGGCTTCTCCTGCTCTTTTTCCTGTTCCTTTTCTCGCTCTCTTTCTCTTTCTTCTCTGTCTTCTCTTGCCTTCTTCTCTTCAGCCTCTATCGCAGCCATTTCTTCCAGAATATCCTTCACATCCTCCTGCTTGTCATACTCAACATCTTCCGAAGACTGCGGCTCTTCTTCATATTCTGCCGGTTCTTCATATTCTGCCGGCTCCTCATATTCTGCCGGTTCTTCATATTCTGCCGGCTCCTCATATTCTGCCGATTCTTCATATTCTGTCTGGTCTGCATATTCTGATGTTTCTTCCATCTGATCTAAATCTTTATGGATATCTACCAGTTCTCCAATTGTAATATCACGTTCTGCTCCAGATATGCCAAATTCCCTTGCTTTTACCGGCTGTTCTTCCTGTACCTGCTCTGGTTCATCATACTCCAGATTCAGTGTCAGCTGTTGTGGTTCTTCATCTATAATAATATTATTTTCAGCTCGCTTATCGATTTTGATATTTTCACGGGTTGTATATTCACTATCCGCATTCTCTTCCAGTATACTCAGATGAAATGGGCACTCTAATATAGATGCAATTAAACGCATGTCCTGTTCCTGAAAATTATCTCTGGCCAGTCTCTGCGTCAGATTCTGTCTGGACATTTTCTTTCCTGTTCGTTCTTCAATCATCTCCGCAAGCTGCTTGATCGTCATATCTTTACGGTTCAGAACGATTTTGACCTGTTCCCCAAATGTTAACTCTAACATCGCATTTCCTCCTTATTAAATTTCCCTTACTCTCCCTTGAAAATTTTCTGTCTTTGTAAACTTTTTTGTTGCTAGATAAACCCTTATTTTTCCTCTTTCATTTTAGCAAATGCCCTGTATCAAGTCAACTTAATTAAACTGGAACATAATGAGAGATATTTTCATAAAACCCATTGACAAATGCTATTCTAACGGGGTACTATATGTATTAGTTTCACACTTTAAACAACTAAAATTTTACAGTGTGAATATTATAGATGTTACATATATAAAGGTATAGAAGGAGTTACTATTATGATTATTGTATTAAAACCACTTTCCCCAAAGGAAGATATTGAACGTGTTGAAAATATGGTCAAAGCAAGAGGTCTGGACACTCACGTAATTGAAGGAGCAGAGATGACGATCATCGGCTGTATCGGTGACACATCACGTATCGACGCGAAACTCTTCGAAGTTGATCCTGCTGTCACAAAGGTTATGCATGTGCAGGAGCCTTACAAATTAGCAAGCCGCGCTTTCCACCCGGACAACTCCATCATCGATGTGTCCGGAGTCAAGGTTGGAGGAGATAATCTGGCGCTGATCGCCGGACCTTGTTCTGTAGAGTCTGTAGACCAGGTTCTTGAGATTGCAAAAGCTGCGAAAGCTTCCGGAGCCAACATGCTCCGCGGTGGTGCTTTCAAACCTCGTACAAGTCCATATTCATTCCAGGGACTCGGTCTTGAAGGTCTGAATATCCTCTGTGAAGCAAAAGCTGCAACAGGACTGCCAATCGTTACAGAATTGATGTCCGCCGAATATCTGGATGTATTCAACGAAAAAGTTGACCTGATACAGATTGGTGCAAGAAACATGCAGAACTTCGATCTGTTGAAACAGTTAGGACAGGTAGACCGCCCGATTCTTCTGAAACGTGGTCTAAACGCTACCTACGAAGAGTGGCTGATGTCTGCAGAATACATTATGGCATCCGGTAATGAAAATGTTATTTTATGTGAGCGCGGTGTCCGTACATTTGAATCCTATACAAGAAATACACTGGATCTCCAGAGCATCCCGGTTATCCAGAAACTTTCACATCTTCCGATCATCATTGATCCAAGCCATGCCGGTGGAAAATGGTGGCTGGTTGAACCAATGGCTAAGGCTGCTGTTGCTGCAGGAGCAAACGGTCTGATGATCGAGGTTCATAACAATCCTGAGATGGCACTGTGCGACGGTTCCCAGTCTCTGAAACCTGCGAAATATGATGCACTGCTGAAACAGGTTGCTGAGATCGCAAAAGTAGTCGGAAAAACATTTTAACTATTCAAGACCCGTTCGCGGGTCTTGACGTTTTCACAGGTGTAAAAGAAAGAAGAGGATTATCAGCATGAAATTATATGTAGACCTCGGAGCACACAGCTACTCCATTTATATTGAAAATAATATTTTGAAAGATACCGGAAGCTATATCGAAAAAGTTTACTCCGGAAAAAAAATCATGATCATCTCAGACGACAACGTATTTCCTCTGTACGGAGATACTATTGTAAAAACACTGGAAGATAAATATGAGGTTCATTCTCTTATTCTCCCACACGGTGAGCCAACCAAGAGTTTTCAAAGTCTTCCGAAAATCTATTCCGCACTTTTGGAAGCCCGTTTTTCACGAAGTGATCTGATCATTGCCCTCGGAGGCGGTGTCATCGGAGATCTGGCAGGATTTGCAGCCGCAAGCTTCCTTCGCGGGATCAAGTTTATCCAGATTCCGACCTCACTTCTGGCACAAGTCGATTCTTCCGTCGGTGGAAAAGTCGCCGTAGATCTGCCGGAAGGCAAGAACCTGGTCGGTGCTTTTTATCAGCCGGCTCTTGTGCTCATCGACCCACTTGTGTTAAATACACTGCCAGAGCGTTACATCAACGACGGTATGGGCGAAGTCATCAAATACGGCTGCATCTGGGATGCTGATTTATTCAAAAATCTGGAGGCACACACCTCATTTGAAGATTTGAAGAAAGATCTGACCGAAGTTATCTATCGCTGTGTAGATATCAAGCGAATCGTTGTTGAGCACGATCAGTTCGACACCGGCGAGCGCATGCTCCTGAACTTTGGTCACACTCTGGCACACACAATCGAACAGCATTACCACTACACACGCGAAAGCCACGGTGAGGCAGTTGCCATCGGAATGTATCAGATTACAAAGATTGCAGAGGAAATGGGACTGACGAAACCCGGCGAAGCGGAACATATACGCAAAGTCCTGGATATCTATGGACTTCCACACAAGTGTGACCTTATGCTCCACGACCTGATCGGAGCCATTGCCCTCGACAAGAAAAACCTGGGTGGAAAATTAAATGTCGTGCTGCTCAAGGAAATTGGTAAGAGTTATACCTACCCGACTACAACGGAATTTTTCACAGAGCACGATCGGATGGTGTAAACGAAAATATAAATTGTAATTTTGACCCTATATATAATAGTAACCCCTGAATAAAAAATGAGACAATTTTCTGTAGTTGCTGCGCCGCTTATCTCTGTGTGATTATACAAACTCGCCATAAAGACGGCTCAAACAGTGTATAATCACACAGGCTATGCTCGCAACTACAACGCAAATTGCTCAATTATTTTATTCAGGGGTTACTATTTCTATAGCCGGGAATTTACAATTTATATCTTCTTCCCGCCACTAAGCAGTTATCTGAACCGCAAGCAGACCTTCATGAAATTTTCCTATTCTTGAAACTTCCGCCGACTCCCACTACTCCTTCTTCTTATGAAATATAAAATAACCTAACCTTCACAACTTTCGCATACGCGAAGCGAAAAAGGCAAGAGCTCCCTCTCCTCCCGCATAAATTTAACGCTATATACAAAGCACCAAATAGCTGCTCTACAATAATTGAGTCATTTTCGTCATAGTTGCGAGCATAGCTTTGCTGATTATACACTGTTTGAGCCGCTTTTGGGCGAGTTTGTATAATCAGCAAAATATAAGTGGCGCAGCAACTATAGAAAATAACTCATATTGTAGAGCAGCTATTTGGTGCTGTATATATCCTTAAATTTAATTTTAGACAATAAAATAGGACTGCATGTTTGGGAGGTTGCAGCCCTGAGGAAAAAGTTATGAAAAAGAAAATTGTTTTGTTCTTTCGAACAATTAATAGTATAGACACAAAGTGTGATGAAACTATGTTTAAAATGAAAACTAATTGTGAACAAAATATGACTGAAACCATTCATATAATTCTTCCATAGTCCCTTTGTACTCTGTCTCAACTTCTTCTAATGGAATGTTCTTTTTATTTTCCAGTGTATCTGTTAATAAATATGTCTTTACGCCAAGGGAGCGGATCGTCAGGTCTTCCTGCACATCATTTCCTACCATGAGGCATTCTTTTGGATTAAGTCCAAACTCCTCCATAACTTCCTGAAAATATTTCGGATTCGGCTTGCAGTAATGATATGTTTCATAGGTCGTAATAACTTCAAAGTCTTCTGCATCGATTCCTGCCCAGCGGATACGGTTCATAGTTCCCACACGCGGGAAGATCGGATTGGTCGCAAGGTACACTTTCACACCATGTTCTTTCAACAGTTTAACAACCTGGTCTGCGCGCGGATTCGGTTTTGTAGATGCAATTGCCTCATTAAATTCATTTGCATAAAAATCCAACGTCTCCTGCTCTACCTCTGCTTTGGAAAGCCCGGATATTTTTTCAAAACATTTCCAGAAGGCATCCTCGTTGGTCGTGCTTCCATCATTCAGTACCATTGCCTCCACACCTTTCCAGATCGTCCCGATCAGCGCTTTCGGCTCCATTCCATATTTTACAAATCGTTTTGCCAGAAGTGGCATATAATACTTTACAAATTCATTCTGATCCATAGGAAGTAATGTCCCATCCAAGTCAAATAATACATGTTTTATCATATTTCGTTTTCTATCATCCTTTCTATTTTCGCTTATGACAGTTACAGGGGCAAAATCGCCCGTCAGGCGCTTCTGCCCCATTCATTACTTTAATTACTATTCATTTTCAGTCTTTATTTTAGCATTTCAAGAAATCCTGTACCATCACCATGATACTCGATTTCAAATATCTGTGCAAGGGTGGCCGCTATATCAGCGTAAGTATCTCTTGTTCCGATATTCACGCCCTGTTTCCAGCATTTACTGTAACCCAGAAGCGGTACAGACTCACGCGTATGATCAGTTCCTTTATATCCCGGATCACAGCCATGATCAGCTGTGATAAATAACACATCATCGCCGCGCATATTAGCAAGAAATATTTCAAGATCCTTGTCAAATTCATTTAATGCAGTTGTATATCCTAAAATATCTCTTCGATGGCCATATATCATATCAAAATCAACCAGATTAATGTAGCACAGTCCATTAAAATCTTTCTTTTGCAACTCAAATACTTTCTCCATGTTCTTTTTATTTCCATGGTTCGCTGTTGTCTCTGTAATTCCTTTTCCGGCAAATATATCATATATCTTGCCAACACCGATGACATCTTTTCCGGCATCTTTCAGATCATCCAGCACCGTCTGTTTTGGCGGCACAAGCGAAAAGTCATGTCTACGGTCTGTTCTTTCGAAGTTCGGATATTGTCCTACAAATGGTCTTGCAATGACTCTTGCTACTGCATGAGCGCCCATCAAAATTTTTCTTGCTATTTTGCAATATTCATACAGGGTTTCTACCGGCACAACATCTTCATGAGCTGCAATCTGGAACACACTGTCAGCGGATGTATATACGATCAACGCACCTGTTTCCATGTGCTCACGCCCATAATCCTTGATAACTTCTGTTCCGGAATATGGTTTATTACACAGCACTTCCCGTCCTGTCTGCTTTCGGAATTCATCCAGCACATCCTTCGGGAATCCGTCCGGATATACCGGAAATGGTTTCGGAGATATCATACCTGCCATCTCCCAATGCCCGATGGTCGTATCTTTTCCCATAGATTTTTCATGAAGTCTTCCGTAACATCCAATTGGACTTAAAGACTTATCCCCATAATTCATCTCATCGATGTTATAAATCCCCAATTTTTCCATATTCGGAATATGCAGTTTTCCGGAATCATAACAAGTCTTCCATGTATTGCTTCCCTCATCACCAAATGCTTCTGCATCCGGTGCATTTCCTATTCCTGCACTGTCCAGTACGATCCAAAATGCTCTCATAATAACCCCTGCCTTTCGTATTATGCGTTCGCTTTCTTATAAGCAACAAACTCTTCGGGACTCAAAAATGCATCCCTATATCCAAGCTCATAAGGATTGATCTTCTCCGCTCCCTTCAAGCCTACCACATCCAGTGCTTTTAATGCAACTTCTTTCGCCTGCTTTTTGCTCATTCCAATCTGAAGCGGGCCAAACATCACTTCATCCAAAACTGTATTTTTGAAAATCTGATCATTCGGATTCTGGAACACCATTCCTACTTTCTGGCAAAGCTCATCTACCTCTATATTCTAGCACCAATATTTCTTTTTATTTAGGACAAATGTCCTTTTATTTCTCACCTTTTACAAGGGTGTGCGTTCCACTTAAGAACAACACACCCTTATAATTTTTATTGCATATATTTTTTTAGTTTCTCGGTGTCAGCTCTACATACAAATCTTTGTATTGTTTTGCACTCTTTTCCCAGGAAACATCTTTGTTCATATCCCGGATCACCATATCATCCCAATACTTTCTGCTCTCAAAATAGAGCGTCTTTGCCCTGTTAATGGCATCGTAAAGAAGTCCGCTTTCATACCGGTCAAATGTAAAACCATTCCCTGTATTGTCGTACATATTATAAGGGGAAACGGTATCTTTAAGTCCTCCTGTTTCTCTGACAATCGGAATCGCACCATATCTCATAGCTATCAGCTGTGTAAGCCCACATGGTTCAAATCTTGACGGAACCAGGATCGCATCACAACCCGAATAAATACCGTGGGCGACATTTTCATTGTAATCAATGTATGCGCAGAAACTGCCTTTATATTTATATTCATAATAACGGAATGTATTTTCATACCAGGCATCACCGGTACCAAGAACCACCACCTGTGTATTCCCATCCATAATCCCCGGAATTACAGCATTTACAAGATCAAGGCCTTTTTGGTTGGTAAGACGTGAAATAAGTCCGATCACCATCTTATGGTCATCCACTTCTAATCCCAAAGATTCCTGGAGTGCTTTCTTGTTTATCTTTTTATTTTCTACTGCTGACTCAGCATCATAATTAGCTGTTAACAGTTTATCTGTTGCAGGATTCCAGTTATCTGTATCAATTCCATTCACAATTCCTCTGATTTTATTATTATGATATCTCAAATGTTCCGCAAGACCTTCACCGTACTCTTCCGTCTGAATCTCGCCCGCATAAGTATTGCTAACTGTCGTAATTTTATTACAGTAAGCGATACCGCCCTTTAACATATTGGCATCCAGCCAGTTCTGAATCATGCAGTCTTTATTGAATACATAATCCGGAAGACCTGACCAGTATTGAATCATTTTTCTGTCATATATTCCCTGGAATCTCAGATTATGTATCGTAAGTACTGCATTTGCCCGTCCAACATTCGTATTCTGAAAACAGGTTCTTAAATAAAGCGGTACTAAAGCTGCCTGCCAGTCATGACAATGTACGATGTCAGGTGTCCAGTCCAGATAATTGAGTGCGGCAAGCGATGCCTTAGCAAAATAACAGAACTTCGGAATATCATCTATAAGGTTCGTATACGGATTACCCCAGGAAAAGAACTCGTCATTGTCGATAAAATCATAGACAACTCCATCTTTCTGATATTCCATGATTCCTACATAATACTGTTTCCCGTCAGAACAAAGATCCATATAAAAAGAACCTCTGTACTCCATCTTTTCCTGAAACTTCTGAGGAATACATTTATATCTTGGAAGAATTACCTTAACATCCAGATTTAACTTCGCCAGAGTCTTTGGAAGCGCAGACATAACATCTCCCAGTCCGCCAGTCTTAACAAATGGATAGCATTCCGAACCGATGAACGCAACACTTCTTCGCGGTCCTAAATCCAGCTGTACCATCTGTTCCTCCTGTTTCACAGGGGTTTTGTTTACAACTGCTATTTGCTTAACAAAATTCTTTTTTCTATTCTTTTTTCTACTCATATCTGGTCTCCAATCTGCAAAACATTTGCCCCATCACGGATAATATCATCCTATTATTTTATTTCAAGAATGCCTCAGCATTCTTGCTGCGAGGTGGGAGTCATCTCCCAGCTGATATAATAATTGTAGCGAATAATGCAACGATTATCAATGATAAATCATCGAATCCAGCATTCTGGCAAATCTTAACGGATTAAGAATCTGCGACAAAGACACTTCACCCTTGCTTTCCCTGGTGATTTCCGTTTTATCTCCCCTAAAGCCTCTATTTTCAGGCACAAAAAAATCACCGTCCCCAGAGCTCTAAGCCTCTAAAAACAGTGATTTAATAGTGCGCGATCAGGGGTTCGAACCCTGGACACCCTGATTAAGAGTCAGGTGCTCTACCAACTGAGCTAATCGCGCATCTCTTATTTTTCTGTCGCATCTCTTAACGACAAGTGTTATTATATAATAGCCTTTCTGAAAATGCAAGCACTTTTTTCTTTTTTTACAAATTTTTTCATTAGAAAATTTTTCATTTGGAACATCAGTAATTTTCTTGATGCTCTTGCGTCCGACTACCTGATATGCTATATTTAAGATACAAAGAGGGAAACCGCAAGCGGCTACCTTAGTTATAATATTAAGCTATTGTACAATAGCCGTCACTATTTGCGGTAGTGGCGGCTATCTTCGTTTGCCCTTGAAAATCTCATAGCAAAGACCTACAAGGGCAACAATGAATATACAAAACTGAATCATATCAGAATATGTGACCATCGCATCGCCCTCCTTTCTTTCGTTAGGAGGGTGTTTTATCCCTCCGTAAAAGAAGGGTAGCCGCCTGGCTTTGGTTTCCCTATCTGTATCATAACATAGCATTAACGAACAGACAACCAGATTGATTCTATTAGTATATTTTTATGTTTCCAGATTTCGCATTATCAATAATTTTTTCTCTATTTCTAAGGTTTTTCCCCTATATCCTTGAAAATCCCTCTTTTCCCATTTTGTACTTTTTTGGTACTTTCCTTGATTTTTCATCCTCTTCATGCTATACTATCACCCGTTACCAAACCCGAAAAACCAAGGTCTTACAAGGGTTTCGCCGATTCCCGGCGCAAAATGAATCGTGTGTTCGTGACCTTCCACACGTAAAACAAAACTAAAGGAGATTTAAAAATGAAGAACAAAAACATCAGTTTCATGACACAGGCTGCTATGATTGCAGCTATCTATGTGGTGCTCACTTATGTATTCGCACCATTTTCATTCGGAGAGGTACAGGTTCGTATTTCAGAGGCCCTGACCATTCTTCCGGTATTCACACCAGCAGCAATTCCAGGATTATTTATCGGCTGCCTGATAGGTAATATCCTCGGAGGCGCAATACTCCCTGACATTATCTTTGGAAGTATCGCAACATTAATTGGAGCATTCTTTACATGGAAGCTTCGCGAGAAGAGTCCTTACCTTGCCCCGGTTCCACCGATTATTGCAAATATCCTGATCGTTCCGTTCGTTCTGCGTTACGGATACGGAGTTGCACTTCCAATTCCATTTATGATGTGCACAGTTGGTATCGGAGAGATTATTTCCTGTGCAGTACTCGGAATGGTTCTTTACTTTGCACTTAAAAAATACGCAAAGACATTATTTGCACAGTAAAATATCAATCACTGACAATTTTATCGAAACATATATTTCAAAGATAATTTTTTATCAGAGTCCAGAACTTATCTAAAGTAATGTTCCGAACTCCTCCAAGAAGAGAGCGTAACGGTTTAATCCTGCTCTCTTCTTTTTATTTTCTTCGCCAGAGCCGCTATCATTCCGGCAACACCTGCAACTGCCAGCATTCCTCCTGCATTTGCTTTGTCTCCGGTCTTAACCGACATAGCTTTCTGAGAGATTTTGCTGTTATCGTACTTATCTGCGGCATCTTTCTGCTCGAATACCTGTCGTATTTTTTCTGTCTCTTTTCTCGATTCTTCATCAGCTTTTGCCTGGGCAGCTGCTTCCTGCGCTTTCTGTTCCGCCAGATACTTATCATAGGTTGTCTGGGCAACTGCCAGTTCTGCAAGTGTTCTCACATTTTCCAGTTTTGCCTGTCCATATGCTTCTTCACTTTCCGCCGCTTTCTGCTTTGCCGCGTCATAAGCTTTCTGCAACAGGGCTTCTCTGCTTTGGGCATCTTTTACTTTCGAAATCTCATCATTTAAATACGTGAAATCCGGATCTGTAATCTGATTTAGAAATGCAGCATCATAAGACAATGCCTTTGCCCTTTCTTCCTTTGACTGGGCTTCTGCCTGAGTGTCTTTCGCATCTGCCAGAGCTGCTTCCAGTGTATTCACTATATTTTGGGCATTTTTATACTCCGTTTTTGCCGTCACCTCTTCCTGCTGTTTCTGATTATAATATGCCTGTGCATGAAGAAGCTGCATAATCATTGCCTTTATTTCGTCATATGCTGCCTGCTTTTTATCCACTTCTATCTGCGCTGCTGCAGCATCTTCTGTCTGTGCTGCCAGCTCTCTCTGTAGCACAGACAATTCTGCCTCCTGTTCTTCCAGTGCCTGTTCTGCTTTGTTTTTCTGTTCCACGGCATCAGATATGGACACATTTTTCTCCTCTAATTCTTTTTCTGCAATATCCAGTGCATTCTGCTTTTCATCTACATCCGCACGTTTCTTTACAATACTGCTGTTGGTTTCAGCTTCCAATTGTTTCAGTGCATTTTCTGCTTTTTCCAGTGCATTCTCTTTTGCCTTGACATTTTCGTCTGCCGCATCTGATTCCACCTGTGCCTGATTTAAAAGTGTCTGTTTCTGATTCACTTCATTCTCTGCTGCAATTTTCTCTGCCTTCGCCTGTGCAAGTGCCGCTTCTGCCTGCGTCTGGTGTGTGGCTGCAGATTCCGCCGTGGCACTTGTGTTTCCGCCAAGTGCTTTTACCTTTGCAAATGCATAATCGTAATTTTTTTGTTTTTCTTCCTGGGAATCCTGTACAAGATTCAGCTCGTTCTGTGCCTGGTCTACTGCCTGTTGCTGCGTTTTCACCGCCTGACGCGCTTCTTGGGCTTCTTTCTCAGCCTTTTCCACCGCTGTGTGCGCTGCGGCATGTGCCTCTGCACTCTGGCTATATTTGAACTTTTTTATCTGTCATTCTGATTATTGCACGAGAGCAAAATGAATCTGTAATCGAGAAAAACCAGAACCGACAGTTGCCGGTTCTGGCTCTTCGTAATGCCAAAACAAATATTTCACTTCTATTTTGCTGCCAGATATACACTGACATTTGCAAAGTCACTTTGTGCATGATTGCTGCGTGCACCGCTTCCGATATCTTCACAGCTGACTATTCCGTCACTATAACCAACAATCATCAGCGTTGTTTGCGCATCTAAGACGGCAATTAACGGTCGTCCCTGATTAACATTGTAAAGCAGTTCGTCTATCGTACAGCCACTTAAATCCATCACGCTTCCATAAACTTCTGTAATTGCATCGACCACAGATTTTCCACCTGCGAGTGCCTGTCTGAGCTGTTCTGTATCTGCATCTTCCGTGTCAATCGAATATTTCAGATCGCGGTTTCCACGCTCCCAGATGTAATTCTGATCAGCATCAACCACGACTCCGCCACAGTCATTGGCTTTCTGAATCGCTTTTCCTGCAGTATTATAAGTTCCCTGAAGCCTTCCATGACCATACACATAAAATGCGTCTGTTTCTTTTTTACGGTCCAGACTGACCTGTGGAATATTTTCAAGTACCACCTGTTTCGGTTTTAATAGCTTCGGCTCCTTGTCAGAAATTCCATCATCATACGTCAGGCGAACCTGTGTCTCTTTCAGATCTGTTTTATATGTCTGCACATAAATATTGCTTTCTTTCGCCTCTTCGCTGCTTGTAATATAATCCTGTGCTGTTCCGGTGTAAGTATCGCCGTCTTTTACCGCACGGTCAAGGGTGATCATATTATCCTCAAATGTAGCACTTAACATATAGATTCCTGACTGTTCATAAGTTTTGATCACCTTATCTTTACTACTTGTAATCTCCACTTTATACATCGGAATAACCTGGGCTCCTGACAGTGTTGTTCCGACTTCTTCCGTTTTTGCAACACCGTAGACAAAGTCACCATCCATGAAGCCAAGTGGTTTGATACACTCGCCATCTTTGCAAGTCACTTCATATTCTTGATCAGTCTCCAGATTCATAACTGTCACAGACTTGGACTTCGAAGGATCTTCTTTCTCATAAGCTACCAGATGTCCATCTTCACTTGCAACATACTGATCTTCATTCAGTCCTGTCGCAAGCTCCTTTTTCGTACCTTTATTCATATCCATTTTGTAGAGTACGTCATCTGCAATCGTATACAGACAGCCATTTTCTACATTATAGTAGACCAGTCCGCCCACTTCTTCCTGGGCACGGTCATAAGCCTTGTCACTGGATACGAATAATTTTTCCTCAACAGAATTCTGTTCAATATTATAATAGTAGACTGCTGATCCAGTCTCACCTTCATGGCTGCCCCGGTTCATGTATCCGCATACGGCAAATGTTGTATTTCCCTTTTCGTCTACATTTAAAATCTTAATATCATGCTGCATCAGCATATTCCGGATATCCGTATTCTCCGCATCTGCAAAGCTGAACACAAGAGAAACTTCATCTCGGTCACGATTATAATTCCATAGTTCTCCCGCCTGCACAAATGACACAACGGTTCCGTTTTTATTTACCATGTAGACCGGATTCTTGTCTGTGATGCCAAGAAGTACACCTTTTTCATTCAACACCTTCTTCGTCGCATCAAATATCTGGTCCATCGTCCGGTCATAATCTAACAGATATGTCTTCTGACTTCCGGAAATGTAACGCACACGGAAATATTCCCGCACCTGGTATTCGTCTTGCTCATTTTCCTCACCAGTACAGTTCACACGATATTCCAACTCCACTGCCATATATGTGCTGTTCAACTCTTTAATCGTCCAACGCTCACTTCCATCAACCTTCGGGGCCAGATCTCCCCATGTTACATGCGTGTAATCTGAGTGGATCGTCACATGCTGTAATGTCGTGTTGTCTCCTTCATCACTGGGCTCAATCGCCGTTCCAATTCCAACACCTTCCGCTTTCGCCAGTGCATTTTCATGGAAACTTTGTACATAATCCAGGCTTGGCGCCGCATTTAACTTGGCTCCGTCCACGATTCTCGTATAATAATACATGTCGTGATTGTCCATATGCAGCGTGATCTGAAGCATACGCTCCTCAGACAAAATATTTTCACCATCGACATTTCCTACTTCCAGCGTTGCATTCTCTCCTGGCTTCTTCACCTTTTGTTCCAACAGCTTTTCTTTGCCATCTATCGAATAAACCGTATAGTCCAGGCTGTCGATCACATTTTCATAAGCTTTAATGGTGACCTGAAGCTGGCCATTGCTGACCGGTGTGATGGAATCACGTACGCCTGTCAAATCCATCTCATTCTTATATCCGGGCAGGTCATTGAGCGAATAACCGTTATAAGAAAACGCAATCTGGGGACGTGTTGCTGCCCCCATATCTGTCGTCATGTTACTGTTCTTTTTATTTGTCACATAGCCAAATATGACCACCGCAGCAAGAAATACCAGAACCAGTACCCCTGCGTGAATCACGTGATTTTTCCATTTCATTTAAAGCTCCCCTTTTTCGTCTAGCAGTCTCCCCAGTGTCGGTGTCACGCGAAGAAATGTCTCGCATGCGCGGATGCTCTCTTCATTGTCTGCCCGACGACCTGTTTTCACCGCACGAAGCAGAATATTTTTCGGTGTATGTTCCATGTCAATAAATTCCAGAACCTGCACGTCGTATCCCTCCCTCTTTAGATACTCCGCACGTAATCCATCTGTCACAAGCGCCGCCATACGTTCTTTCAAAAGTCCATAATTCATGATCGGCGAAAGCACATCGTTCTTCATCTGCCGGTTCAGTTCATGCTGGCAGCAAGGCACCGATAAAATAACCTTCGCATTCCAGCCAATTGCTTTTGCCAGCGCAAAATCCGTTGCTGTATCACAGGCATGAAGTGTCACAACCATATCTACTTTCTCCGCGCCCGTATAGTCTGCAATATTTCCCTCCAGAAACGTCAGCTTATCATACTGATACTTCTTCGCCAGCTCGTTACATTTCCGGATTACATCCGTCTTCAGATCCAGACCGATGATCCGGATGTCATAAGATTTCAGCTCATGAAGATAATAATACATAGCAAATGTAAGATAAGACTTTCCACAGCCAAAATCCAGAATTGTAAGCTCTCTTCCAGAATCAAGCTGTGGTAAAATATCCTCGATAAATTCCAGGAACCGGTTGATCTGCCGGAACTTGTCGAACCTTGCATGCACAATCTTTCCTTCCTCCGTCATAACACCAAGATCCTGTAAAAACGGAACCAGTACACCTTCCTGCAGGATATATTGTTTCTTCCGATTATGATTCAGATCCAGCGGGCGCATCTTTGCTTTCTTCTGCTTCTTCTTAATTGTAACCTTTCCCTTCTTGCTGATAAGCACAGAAAATTCCGCATCTGCCGTCACAAGCTGCATCTGCTTCATATTCTCCATAGCCTCCAGCATCTTTTCGCACGCCTCATCCGCACTTAAATTCTCATGAAATGCCTGATTCCCACGAAACGTCTCCATCTGATAGACTCTTGTATCTTTCATGAGCACCGGGCGCACCTTAACCTTTGCCGAGAGCTTCTCATCTCTTGGATTACTCAAAACCGCCGATATAAAATTGTCATTTAAATTTTGTTCTAATATATTTTTTAATTCATTCATAGTAGTAATATTGTACTAGCGGTACGGGAAAAAGTCAATTTTGGACAGGGTAAAAGTTGATTGGGGACAAGGCAAATTAAAGTTAGGGACGTAGTACTTTGGCGAAATGCTACGTCCCTAACTAAAAATTTATCAATCTATTTTATCAAATATAATCACGACTTTGAATAGATCACCGTCCAGATACAGATCAAATGTTCCGCCCATCATTGTGGTCAATGTCTTCGCAATAGACAATCCAAGTCCGCTTCCTTCGGTACTTCGTGACAGGTCGCCGCGGATGAATCGTTCAGTCAGTTCTTCTGCCGAGGAAATGTTAAGTGGCTGCTCAGATATGTTTTTCAGACTGAAGATTACTTTTCCGTCCAGTGTCTGCAGATCTGCATAGATGCGTGTTCCTTCCATAGCATATTTTGCAGCATTATTATAAATATTTGCAAGCACGCGCCACATTCTTCTTCCGTCTACCCGAACAATCGCATCTTCTTCCGGGAGGTTCATAATTTGTGTCAGATTTCTGGCCTGGAATTTTTCTTCAAATTCTCCGCTCGTCTGCTGGATGAGTTCTATCATATTGATATTCATAAACTCGAGAGAAATATTACCTGAGCTGACTTTTGATGCCTCTACAACATCTTCTGTCAAAGTCTTCAGTCTCTGAGATTTTTCTTCCAGAACTTCAATATATCTTTGAATCTTCGGATCATCAAATTTTTCTTGTTTCAAGAGATTTACATAATTACTAATGGAGGTCAGCGGTGTCTTGATATCGTGAGATACATTTGTAATCAGATCTGTCTTTAACCGCTCACTTTTCATATTCTTCTCGACTGCCGCATCAAGTCCGCTTCCGATAGAATTGACTTGTTCTGCAATCTTGCGTTGTTCTCCATGTATATCTTCGAGATCAATCTTGTAATCCAGCTCACCTTCACTGATTTTCTCAATACCTTCTTTAATTTTCTGTCGTCCGACTGCCCAGTTGACAAGGATTACAAATCCTGCTGTCTGCACAATGAAAATCACGAATGACCAAAATGCACTTGGCCAGCCTGATGCCAGATATGCCACCCAATGTACTGCTGCATACGCAAGATATAAAACAATTATTTTTGCTATGTGTCTGGCATTTCGAATCAATAATTTCACAAACTCTACGACACTGTACAGAAAACTGTTCTTCCATGCAATTCCTGCTTTTATTCTTCTGGCCAGACTCAAAATACCAACGAGAAACATATTACATGTATAGACTGCAAGTCCTCCGAATCCAATCATTCCAAAAAATGTTTCGTAAGAAAGAATACCATTTCCTACTGCAAATGTTTTCTGGGAGATAATTCCTGCAGCTCCCATGAAAAGCACGGTCAATAGTGACGGTACGAACCATGCAAATATAACTGTTGCAGCTCCGATTTCTGTCTTACATCTGTCAAATTTATATAAATGCAGTTCTCCATCTCTTTCCGTTCGACCTGCGATTACAACAAGCCATACTACACTGGCAAAAAATATTAAAAACGCCAAAATCATTCCTGCACTGACTCCTCGGACAAACGGACTATACTTTTCATAAAAATGTGCATTTTTATAATAACTATCTTTCACAGGATACTTCGTATCCACACCTGTCATAAACACAAACTCTCCTTTATCTGCATTACTCAGATAAACGGTCTGTGACTGCCATAGTTCTGCATCTGCTTCCTGAATATTCGTCTCAAACTCTGACAGTTTTGATTTTACTATGACATATTTCCCCATCTTACGAACACTTTTAGCAACATCATTAATATTATTTTCCTGCCCCAGCTCCTCCCGATTTGTGACGACTTTTCCACTCTTTAAATCTAAATAATAATAGAAAAAATTACTATCTCCTTCTTTATACTGCTCTGTCAGGCTCTCATAATTTGCATAGCGCTCTCCAATCTGATAAATACAGCTTTCCAGCATATTATAAGCTTCATTGAGCCTGCCATTCCAGTTGGAATTCTCGTTAACTATCTGCAAGAGATTTTCTGCTTCCAGTGGAGCTGCCTCCTCACGGAATAACACTCCATCATATTTCCAGCAATCTACATAGAGCATAGTTCCCTCTGCATCTTCGATTCCCCGAAAATTCTTTTCCTCTTCCGTCATTTCATTTCTATCTGATATATCCACATTTTCCAGCTCATCTAAGATCTGCTCCGATGTCTCCGCACCTATTCCATCTGTCATTACAAATTTTAATTCACCATTTAACACCTTTTCATTAAAATCATCCTGACTATAGTAATGATAACTTCCATCTGATAATTTACAAACGATCGGAGCCTTCAGATCTTCTGCGTCGTTGCCTTCTAATTCTGCTGAATCCGTGTTTGTATCTCCGACATAACTGGTACTCTCACTGTAGATCAATTTCTGATACCAATTCAACAAATCTCCCAATCGATATGAAAGACCGCTTTCATTCTGACCACTGATCGTCTCACTATTGTTATATACCTGAATATCGACCAGCTTATCCTCGTCAATCTTTCCATCTGTCTCAAACATCTGCTCACTGTCAATGCCGGACATCACTTGATACGCACTATTCATAAGCTCTGTATCAAAGTCATAGGAATCTTCATAGCTCTGCGTAAGTTTTCCTGTTATAAGGTCATCGAAAAGTTCTGCGTAAGACATGATGCTCATAACGCCGAGCATCATCGAAATAACCATAACATTTGCAATTATGATCAACAAAATTCTGGTCTTTTTTTTCTTATGCCATATCTTTTCCATAACGTCTCCCTTCTGTTAGCTTTTTCTTGCTGGTCTTACCCCGACCTGCTTTTACTGCTTCTCGATCTTATACCCTACGCCCCACACGACTTTCAGATATCTTGGTTCTTTCGGGTTGATCTCAATCTTCTCACGGATATGACGAATATGCACTGCCACTGTATTATCAACACCCACCGCATTTTCATTCCAGATATTTTCATATATCTGGTCAATAGAAAATACTTTGCCCTGATGCTTTACAAGCAGCAGCAAAATGTTGTACTCGATCGGGGTAAGCTTCACCGGCTCGCCATCTACTGTCACTTCTTTCAGATCATCGTTGATCGCCAGTCCGCCGACTGTATAGATTGCCTCGCTCTCCTTTATCGCCGTGCTTCCAAGCTGCATATATCTGCGCAAATGTGATTTCACACGGGCAACCAGCTCCAGCGGATTAAATGGTTTCGTTATATAATCATCAGCTCCGATATTAAGTCCCAATATCTTGTCCGCATCCTCGGATTTCGCAGACAGAATAATGATCGGAATATTGTGCTTCTCGCGAATTTTTAAAGTTGCCCTGATTCCGTCCATTCTCGGCATCATGATATCCATGATCAGAAGATCTACACTTTCTTTTTTCAAGATCTCCACTGCCTCGATTCCATCGTAAGCTTCCAGAACCTGATGTCCATCCTGGGTCAGATATATCTCGATCGCCTCTACAATCTCTTTATCATCATCACATACTAATATTTTTGCCATCTCATTTCACCTCTCATATCTACTATACAAGATTAGCAAATAAAATTTAAGACATAGGAATGGATTTCTTAAGAAATGATGAATATTTTCAAGAATAACGTCGAAAAATGTCTAAAATAATGTAAACGAAATCTAAGACCCTTTATTTTCAACAAATTTTGATAAAATATCAAAAGATAAAACTTACTTAGACTTCATAATTTCTAGTTTGTAAAGGGGGAGTTTTCTATGTACACTCACGACATTGACTATGTAATCCGTACCCTTGGAGTAGGTGCTACATATAGGGGATATCGCTATCTAAGTTATGGGATTGAATTATGTCTGACAGACGAGGAATATCTGCTTGCCATCAGTAAACAGCTTTATCCGGAGATTGCCAGAAAGTATAAGACGACAGTCGGAAGTGTTGAACGTGATATCCGCACTGTTATAAGAGTCTGTTGGGAAAATGGTTACGATCAGCTTCAGTCCTACTCGTTCCGGCCATTACATGTCCGTCCAACGGCCGGTGAATTTTTCGACATCCTTGTCGCCTATCTAAGCCGTAACAAACCAGTTCTTCAGGCTGTATGATCCTAAGTAAAAGAAACGGAATTTTATTATCAAAAACAAAGTAAAACCCCGCAAGCTTTGGGCCGCTGCAGGGTTTTATTTTTTTACCGGAGACTAACGATCTTCCATCTTCACATACTCACGGTATGGAGACAACGGCTTATAAGCCGGTCGGATAATCTTATCTACATTCTTGAGCTCTTCCAGTCTGTGGGCGCTCCAGCCTACAATACGGGCCGCCGCAAAAATCGGAGTGTAAAGAGATGCCGGAAGATCCAGCATACTATACACAAGACCACTGTAAAAGTCCACATTTGCATTTACACCTTTATAAATTTTACGCTTTTCGCCGATGACCTGTGGAGCCATGCGCTCTACCATGGCATACAGTGCGTACTCTTCTTCCCGTCCTTTTTCTTTCGCAAGCTGCTCTACGAATTGCTTGAAAATCTCCGCACGCGGATCGGATACAGAATAAATCGCATGACCCATGCCATAAATCAGCCCTTTCTGGTCAAATGCTTTCTTATCCAAAAGGTCTTCCAGATACTGATGTACTTCGTCTTCGTCCGTCCAGTCGGAAATTTTTTCCTTCATGTCTGCGAACATCTGCGTTACTTTGATATTGGCACCGCCATGCTTCGGTCCCTTAAGAGATGCCATCGCTGCGGACATTGTAGAGTACGTATCTGTTCCTGAGGACGTAACTACGTGAGTGGTAAATGTTGAGTTATTACCACCGCCGTGATCCATGTGGAGCACCAGTGCCATGTCCAGGATCCTTGCCTCAAGCTTCGTATATTTCTTATCCTCGCGGAGCATCATCAGAATGTTCTCAGCTGTGGACAGATTCGGCTGTGGTGCATAAATGTACAAATCTTCTCCCATGCGGAAATTATATGCATGATAACTATAGACCATCAGCATCGGAAACTGGCTGATCAGGTTCAGACACTGTCTCAGTACGTTCGAGATGGTCGTATCGTCTGCTTTATCATCGTAGGAATAGAGATTCAGGATTTCTCTGGACAGACTGTTCATCATGTCGCCGCTCGGAGCCTTCATGATAACGTCACGCACAAAGTTCGGCGGAAGCGTTCTTCTCTCCACCAGAGTTTCATGGAACATCTCAAGTTCAGAACTACTCGGAAGTTCACCAAATAAAAGCAGATAAGCAATCTCTTCGAATCCAAAATGATCTTCTTTCAAGAAACCGCCAACCAGATCTTTGATATTGTAACCCCTGTAATAAAGATTGCCGGCACATGGAACCTCTTCGCCATTCACAATCTTCTTGGCACATACATCAGAAATATTGGTCAATCCTGCAAGCACACCTTTTCCGTTCAGGTCACGGAGCCCTCTTTTTACTTCGTACTTAGTATACAGCTCTTTATCAATGGCATTATTCTTCTCACACAATCCTGCAAAATGCTGAATCTCCGGAGTAATCTCAAATAATGCACGGTCTACGCTTTTATTCACTGTCTTTCCTACCATAAATCATCTCCCTTTCTTTTCCCACAAGTCGTTGCTAAGCGCAGCAAATTCTTCCAGCGATAATGATTCACCGCGAACACTTTCTCCTTTGCCAAGCTTTGCGATTGCTTCTGTAATCACATCTTTCGGCAAATCAATCTTGTCAGAATTAGACAATCCATTTGCCAGTGTCTTTCTTCTCTGGTTGAAGGATGCTCGGATAATATCAAACATCCACTTCTCATTGTCCACTTTCACCGGAGGAGCCGCATGTCTTGTAAGACGAATGACTGCGGAACCAACCTTCGGTCGTGGCATAAAGCAGTTCGGAGGTACATTTGCCACTATATACGGATCTGCATAGTACTGGACGGCCAGTGACAATGCTCCGTAATCCTTGTTTCCCGGTCCGGTCTGCATACGGTCTGCAACTTCCTTCTGCACCATGACCGTAATACTTTCAACCGGAACATTTCCTTCGAACAGCCCCATAATGATCGGAGTCGTAATGTAATATGGAAGATTCGCAACCACCTTCACCGGACGTCCGCCGTTCTCCTTCTCCACAAGACCACGGATATCTACTTTCAGTACATCATCATTGATCACCATGACATTGTCATACTCGCTGAGGGTATCTTCCAAAATCGGGATCAGATTCTTATCAATCTCCACGGCAGCTACCTTTCCTGCCGCCTCAGCCAGATATTGGGTCATGGTACCGATTCCCGGTCCAATCTCCAGAACCATGTCATCTTTTGTAATTCCGGCCGCACTGATGATCTTCTCAAGCACATGCGTGTCAATCAGGAAATTCTGTCCGAATTTCTTCTGAAAATTAAAATGATACTTTTGCAATATTTCAATTGTATTTTGTGGATTTCCAAGTGTTGGTTTACTCATACTTCTTTCTATTACTCCTTCATTCCATCAAACCATAAGCCAGATGAACAAACAGCAATTTATGTTCATTTGGCTCAAGTGCCGGTACTGGAAGGATTGTCCTCCTCGTACCGGCACTGTTGCCATTAAAGATATTATACACTATGTCGATAAAAAATGTTATTAAGATTGTATGAAATTTCCGACATATCACTTCACATATTTTTAATTTATGATACTGCCCGCAGCTGATATACCTGCTTCGCATTTATCTCAGTCTGTGTAAGAACCTCCTCCACAGAAATTCCTTTCAGCCGGGCGATCTCCTCTGCCACATACTGGATATATGCAGATTCATTTCGCTTGCCGCGGTTCGGCTCCGGTGCCAGGTACGGGCAATCCGTTTCCAGTACAATCGATGTCAGTGGTATTGCTTCCACGACACTTTTTAGTTTCTTTCCATTTTTAAAAGTGACGACACCACCGACTCCGATATAATATCCCAGTTTCACATACTCAGCCGCCAGCTCTTTTGAACCGGAAAAACAGTGGATAATTCCGGTCAGATCCGATGCGTGCTCCTTTATAATAAGAAATGTATCTTCCGACGCATCACGACTGTGGATATTTACCGGAAGCCCGACCTTTCTCGCCAGATCAAGCTGTCTGATGAACCACTTCTGTTGAACCTCTCTCGGCTCCACATCCCAGTGGTAATCAAGACCAATCTCACCGACAGCAACCACCTTCGGATCGTGACACATTTCTTCCAGACGCGCCAGCGCATCATCGTTCAACTCGCCGACCTCGTCCGGATGGACACCGACAGCCGCATAAACTGCCGGATACTGATGTGCCAGTGCAAGTGCATTTTCACTTGTCTGCATAGAAGCACCCACCGTCACAATTGCTTTCAGCCCACGTTCCTTTAGATTCGTCAGCAACATTTCCCGGTCCACATCGAACTGTTCGTCATCGTAATGTCCATGTGTATCGATAATCATATTACAGAATCTCTTTTCTGAGCTGCTCTGGTGTCTTCATAGATAACAATGCAGGCGCAATATCAAATACACTTCTTGCTCCGTTCTCGCCCTTCTGATTCAGGCGGTAAGCTGCTCTTGCATAAGCAATCAGAACGCTCGCTGTGAACTCTGGATTAGAATCCAGCTTCAGAGAATACTCAATCACATGCTTGTTGCCCTCTTCTCCAGTTTCACCTGTGCGGATCACGAATCCACCATGAGGCATCTTGCTGTGGTCTCTCTTCAGCTCTTCCTCAGAAATAAAATGAACGGTCGTGTTGTATTCATCAAAATAATTCGGCATAGTCTTGATCGCATTTTCAATCTCAGCTTTGTTGGCACCCTCTTGCGCTACGACATAGCACTCACGCGTATGTTTGTCTCTTGTAGTCAGCTTTGGCTCACTTCCACTTCTCACCTGATCAACAGCCTCGTCAACAGGAACTGTATACTGGATCGCATTCTTCACACCCGGGATACGGCGGATAGCATCAGAATGTCCCTGACTTACACCCTTGCCCCAGAATGTATATGTGCTTCCCTGGACAAGAATAGACTCCGCATAGAGACGGTTCAAAGAGAACATTCCCGGATCCCAGCCAACAGAAATAATACTGATATTATTTCCCTCTTTTGCAGCTTTGTCCACATTTGCAAAATACTCTGGGATCTTGGCATGTGTATCAAAACTGTCAATTGTGTTAAAATTCGCTGCAATCTCTGGACCCATGACCGGAAGATCCGTTGCAGAACCACCGCACAGAACCATTACATCCACGTCACCCTTCATAGATAACATATCATCCATGTGCACTACTTTCGCACCCTCAGTCGCAACTTTGACAGACGCAGGATCTCTTCTTGTAAAAACTGCCGCCAACTCCATGTCCTCATTTCTCTTAATTGCCTGCTCAACGCCACGGCCAATATTACCATAACCTACAATACCAATTCTAATCTTACTCATATTTCCTCCTTTGGGGACGGGGTTTTTTCAAAAAAACCCCGTCCCCAATTAAATTGTGTAATTATTTAAACTGCTTTTTTCCGCTTCTTACAGCGATTGTTAACCTGTCCCTTTTTGAATTGTGCTTCACCGTACACAAAATTTTTAAGCTCTGTATATTAGCAAATCTCTGCTCCTGCCGGCATTGCTTTTTCCGGTGTCATCAGTGCAAGATTACCCTCTGCATCTTCTGCACATAAGAGCATTCCCTCAGATAAAACTCCGGCAAGTTTTGCAGGTTTTAAGTTCACAAGTACCATTACTTTTTTGCCGACCATCTCTTCCGGTGTGTAGTATTTGCGGATACCGGAAACGATCTGTTTTACCTGACTTCCGATTTTTACCTGGGAACATAATAATTTCTTTGACTTCGGCACTGCTTCACAGGAAATGATCTCTCCGACCTGGAACTGCATTTTCATAAAATCATCATATTCGATCTCCGGTTTTGCCTCGATATCGATTGCTTCGCCTGATTCCTCTGTAGTCTCCGGCAGCTCGCCAAGCGCCTTCTGCTCTGCCTCAAACTCTGCTTTCTGTGCTTCACGGATCGCATCGATCTTTGGCATGATCTCTTTTGCATCCAGACGTGCAAAAAGGATCTCCGGTTTGTCTGTCACTTTATTTCCATTCTCATAAAGTCCGAATTTGTCCAGATCGTCATAATCGCGCAATGTAGTATTCAGCTGGTTTACGATCTTCTCTGCTGTCTCCGGCAGGAAGCTGTGCAGTAATCCTGCTCCGATCGTGATGGACTCTACCAGATTATAAAGTACTTCTGCCAGCCGGTCTTTTGCTGCCTCGTCCTTTGCAAGTACCCACGGTGCAGTCTCATCAATGTATTTGTTGCAGCGGCGGAATAAGTTAAATACCTCTGTGATTGCATCTGCAACACGCAGATTTTTCATCTTCTCTGCAACTTTATCTCTCGCAGATGTCACAACTGCCTTTAAGTCTGCATCAACTTCCTCTGTCACACCTGTGCTCTTTACCACACCGTCAAAATATTTATTGCTCATGGAAATGGTACGGTTTACAAGGTTTCCAAGGATATTAGCAAGGTCAGAGTTGTAACGCTCGATGACAAGATCCCAGGTAATGATTCCGTCATTTTCAAACGGCATCTCGTGTAATACAAAGTAACGTGTTGCATCCACGCCGAATAAATCAGCCATATCATCTGCGTAGATCACGTTTCCTTTAGACTTGCTCATCTTCTCGCCGCCCTGTAAAAGCCACGGATGACCAAACACCTGTTTTGGCAGCGGCAGATCCAGTGCCATCAAAAAGATCGGCCAGTAGATCGTATGGAAACGGATGATGTCTTTTCCGATCAGATGTAAGTCTGCAGGCCAGTTCTTGTTGAACAGATCACTGGAATTGCCGTCTGCATCGTATCC
>ENA-OUQM01000469-OUQM01000469.1-human-gut-metagenome-genome-assembly--contig:-NODE-469-length-26921-cov-3.895853_pt1 | contig 26921 bp, 17 predicted proteins | sample MGYA00237949_ERZ548830 | MGnify/ENA primary metagenome ERZ548830 (study PRJEB26490, sample SAMN05194706) | human gut metagenome | biome: terrestrial biome; feature: human-associated habitat; material...
TGTTTTATAAAGCTTCCTCAGTCCATCGTAGATCTTCACCCTGTCTGCAATTTTTTTTGCGTTTAAGGCCGTGGAATTCATAATAGAATCACTTCTGGAATTATCATAATGATAATAGACATAATCTGTCAACACAACCCGTTCCGCTTTTAACAATGCTCTCGGTGTAAATTCTTCATCTTCATGTAAAATACCGTACTCAAAATACAGGTCATTTCTGACAAGAAAATCTCGCCGAAACATGGTTCGGATAACCTCTACCCGAAGTGCACCACCCTCCAGACATCCCATCAGATATGCCGGGCCGCTATAGATACGATGATACTGAAAACGATCCTCCGCCACCTTTTCAAACCGTGCCATCCCTTCAGAGGGCTTCTCCAGTGCCATTTTGGAGATAATTATATCTGCAAAGTCTGCCCTTGCTTCCTTCCATAGGTTGGCACAGGCCTGGGGCTCCAGATAGTCATCGCTGTCTACAAATAAGACATATTCCCCATGCGCCCGCTCCAGTCCGTAGTTGCGCGCATCCGACAAGCCGCCGTTCGGTTTATGGTAAGCGATAATCCGTGCATCTTTTTTTGCATAATTGTCACAAATTTCTCCGCACCGGTCAGGGCTGCCGTCATCTATAAGAATAATTTCCAACGACAAAAAATCCTGCGCAATCAGTGACTCTACACACCGGACAAGATACTTTTCCACCTTATAAATTGGTACAATTATTGAAATTTGCACATCCTGTTTCTTCATCAGCAATTTTGCTCCCAACGCTTCTCATTTTTTCTGTTCAGAGCACATTTGTAAACATCTTCATGCCATTCGATCACTGCATCATAATCAAAATTTTCTTTGACATATTCCATTTCCTGCTTCAGCAACTCTTCGTCTTTTGGAGTTGTCAATTCCTTCGAAAGCGCAGCCGCCAGCGAATCACTATTCTCTGCCTCAAACTCTGCCCCGTATTGTTTGGTAATCACCGTATTTGCCGGAATATCACTGACCAGACATCTTCCGCCACAGGACATTGCCTCCAGAAGGGCAAGGGAAAGTCCCTCGGTATGACTCGGAAGGACAAATAGCCTGCAGTTGGAAAACAGCTCAGCGAGCTCTTGTCCCTGCACCAGGCCGGTACGGATCACCCTCGGGTCTGCATCGATTTTGTGGAGCATTTCTTTTCCAAATTCCGTTTCCGGGATCGGGCCAGCCAATACCAGGCGTTCCTGCAGCCGGAGCTTCTGATACGCCTCCAGCAAATCCTGCGGACCCTTTTCCGGAGAAATCCGTCCGACATACAGAATATAGCTGTCTTTTTCCAGGCCATATTTTTCCCGGATGACATTACAGGAAACCGGTGTGATCCGTTCCACTGCATTATGGATCAGAATAGAGTCCCGATTATACTTCTGCAGAAAATATTGTTTCTCCTCTTCGGAAAGAACGATTACTTCATCAGCAAAACGGGCGGCAACTTTTTCTCCCAGACGGAGATAGAAGGAAGCGAAACCACCCCACTTATCACTTCTCCAGTTCAGTCCATGCACCGTGCATACCGTATGCTTGCCAAACAGCTTTGCAAGAAACAATGGAACGGAGGGTCCGATCGCATGATAATGAATGACATCAAAATCATGGAATATTGTATCAAATGTCGCCAGAAAAGAATAGACCATCGCATTCAAAATCTGCTTTTTAAATGTAAAAATCCGCTTGACCCTGACGTTCTGTTCCAGATAAGCATTATGCCCCTTTTGCCTGCCTCTGTTGTACACGGTTACCTCATGTCCTCTGGCAGCAAGTCTGGTCGAAAGCTCATAAACTACCACCTCTACGCCTCCGGAACGAGAAGGGAAATCTTTATGTCCTATCATCGCTATTTTCATCTGTGTCTTCCCTTTCATTTGTATTTTTCTGAAGAAGAATGTCTCCTTTGTGATATCGTTCTCACTCTTTCTTAACAGAATCTTAACACGCAGTGCCCAACTGCAGTGTATCGTCTGATTCTGCTGCGCCTTTTCCCCTGAGACGCATATTTCTTCCTCTGTTCCCCGCTCTTTTAGATTTTTCCCTATCAGTTTAGATCAAGCTTCACTATCTGTAAAGATTTTCAGAAATTTTCCAGCTCCTTTAGCACGGTTACTGTGGCTTCGTACGCTTCTGCCACCTTCTGATATAACTCCTCGCTGCCCTCGGTCTGACGTCCGCGCAGCTTTTCGGTCAGCTCGCAGTCTATTTCGTATAATCTGTCCAGCCCAAGATTGGCGCAGATACCCTTTAAGGTGTGTGCGGCGCGGAATGCGTCCTCTCCGTCCTTTTCTTTCAGGGATTCCGTCAGCTCCTCAAAGCTCTTGTCTTCCAGAAATTTAACTGCAAACCGTTTTACCAGCGCTTCGCTGCCCATACGTCCCAGCACTTTGTCAAAATCAGATCCGATTTTTTCATAGCATTCTCTGACTGTCATCTTTTCCTCTCCTTTTCCCTTATCCTCTATCCTTCTGTCTTCAAACCCGCCACGAGGGTGTTACCCCCCCCCAGAGGTGTCCAGCTATTTCTGTGCTCAGCATTCATCAGCTGAATCGGGATATCTTCTTTTATCTCCAGCAGACATTCTATCAGCAACGGATTGAACTGTCCGCACTCTCCTGCGACGATCATTTCAATCGCCTTTTCATGTGGAATCGCCTTTTTGTATACACGCTCGTTGGTCAATGCATCATATACATCTGCAAGGGAAACCACCTGTGCTGAAATCGGGATCTCGTCCCCCTTTAAGCCGTCCGGATAACCTTTTCCGTCATAGCGCTCGTGATGCCAGCGACAGATCTGTTCTGCAATACGTACCAGCGGTTCCTCCTGATACTGTTTCAGATCTTGCAGCATCGACCACCCGATCACGGTATGCTTTTTCATTTTTTCATATTCTTCCTGCGTCAGCTTTTCGGGCTTATTTAAGATGGCTTCCTCAATGCCGATTTTGCCGATATCATGAAGTGCCGACGCCAGTGCGATCCGGTTTAAGTCTCCCCATGTCATCTGGTATCGATCCGTTTTCTGCATCAGCTTTTTCAAAAGAATCTTCGTCAGTATTCCGATATTCCGGACATGCTGTCCGCTCTCTCCGTTTCGGCATTCTACGATATGACTCAGGATATTGACCATAATTTGGTTGTTTTTCTCTTTTTCCTGCATCTGGCCTGCAACCAGGTCGATCAGCTTGCGCTGCTTTGCATACAGCTTGATGGTATTATATACACGTTGGCGAACAACACTTGTATCAAAGGGTCTGCCGATATAGTCTGATACGCCCATTTCGTATGCCTGACGGATATGTAGCTCCGAGTCTTCGCTGGAAATCATGATGACCGGAATATCTTCGATGAGATGTTCTTTATTCATCACCTTCAAAACACCGAGTCCGTCCATTCCCGACATGATGAAATCCAGTAAAACGATAGATATTTCTGTCCCGTATTGATGCAGCAGCTCCAGACACTCCTCGCCGCTGGATGCTTCTATAATGTCAAACCTATCCTTCAGCATTTCGAAGAGAATCTCCCGGTTGATCTTGGCATCATCCACAATGAGGACAAGCTCTCTGCCGGAGTCGCGTTCCAGCCTTTCTCCGACCTCCTGACGGATTCCCTCCGTACTGCTTTCTGTCACAACCTGATTTCTATGCTTCTTTGCCTGATACATCAGCCGATCCGCACGCTCCAAAGCGGTCCCCACAGTCTCTTCCACCGTCGTTACTCCTCCGATGCTCACAGAAAGGGAGATACCCGGATAGCCGTCCAAAGTGGTCTGATGAAGCTGTTTTTGGATCTGGTTGAGTTTTTTGTCAAAGGCGTCCTTCCGGATCCCGGGCAGTACCAGCAAAAATTCGTCCCCGCCATAGCGGATCAGAAAATCTGATTTTCGGATATTGGATAAGATCACTTTTGCAGCACTATTGAGTGCAAGATCCCCCACATTGTGTCCGTAGGAATCGTTATAATATTTAAAATTATCCAGATCCATCATCGCAATGCCCACAGGTCCCCACATATTTTTGACCTTTTCTTCATAATACCGGCGATTGAATACACCTGTCAGCACATCTTGATAGAGCTTCTCGTTATAGCCTGTCAGCTGTTCAATCAGATATTGTTTTTCCTCCAGATCCGTCAGTGCATCCTCATCCAGACGGTGTACCAGCTCCATCACGTAAGGCTTTCCATTCATTTCCAGATATCTTGCGATCACCTGATAGATGTCATTCCCCATAATCTCCAGCTTGCACTTTTCTTTTCTGCTTCTGACTGCCTCCAGTGCAATGCAATGCTTACAGGGAGCCGAGTATTTCCACAGATCATAACAATGGCAGATTTCTGGTGCATCGATCTCCACCGGTTCTGCTTCCATGCCATCGTTTCTTCGCAGCAGCCTTTCCCCGTCCAGGAGCCTCACAATCGGAAAAAGCCTGCGGAAATATTTCATTTCTTTCTGAACCTGTTCTTTTGTTATGCTGACTTCCTGATTCATTCTTTTTTCCTCGCTGCAATATATTACATTTCATTTATTATATTGCGTTTTTTTTGACTTGTCCATATATTACGTTTTTTTGACTTGTCCATCCCCTCGTGCCTTGGCACATTCTTTTTTGTATAGAGACGCTGTTTCCTACACGAAAAAGGTGGAAGCGCCAGATACCTGACAGCTTCCACCCGATTTTTTCTATATTCTGATTGACGTTCACATTTATTTGCGTCCCTGCAGCGCCTGTGCGATATCTTCTCTCATATCAATAACCGCCTGTCTGGATGCGTCCGCATAGTTAGCCGCACCAAACTGTGCATATTTTTCCTGCTGATATGCTGCAATGATGCCGCGGGAAGAGTTGACAATCGCGCCAAGTCCGTCTTCATTGAAAAAGTGCACCAGATCAGCGCCCTTGCCGCCCTGTGCGCCGTAGCCGGGCACGAGAATGTAGGACTTCGGCATCACCTTGCGCAGCGCCTTGCCCATTTCAGGATAGGTTGCGCCAACAACCGCACCAACATTGCTATATTCGCTGCCCATGCACTCGCTGCCCCATTCGGCAACCTTTTCACCGACGATTTCATACAACGGTCTGCCGTCCACCAGACGATCCTGGAACTCACCACTGCTGGGGTTGGAAGTTTTTACCAGCACAAAAATGCCCTTATTTTCTTCTTTGCAGACCTTTATGAACGGATTGATACCGTCGGAACCCAGATACGGATTCACCGTTGCAAAATCCTCGTCAAAGGGTGCATAGCTCTTTTCTCCCACTACTACTTTTCCGAGATGGGCAACCGCATAAGCCTCAGAAGTGGAACCGATATCGCCGCGTTTTACATCGCCGATGACAACCAGACCTTTCTCTTTGCAGTATGCGACGGTCTTCTGAAATGCGATCAGACCTGCTACGCCGAACTGCTCATACATGGCGATCTGCGGCTTTACTGCCGGAATCAGATCCGCTACTGCATCCACGATGCCCTTATTGTACTGCCAGATCGCTTCTGCAGCGCCCTTTAACGTCTCGCCGTATTCCGCAAAAGCAGCTTTCTGAATCTGCTCCGGAATAAATTTCATCATCGGGTCCAGTCCGACAACGATTGGAGCATTTGTCTTTTTGATATTTGCAATTAACTGGTCAATCATATCTTTTTCTCCTTTTTGTTTTCCTGGCTTGCGTCAGTTTTCCAAGCTTCTGCTATGGTATCACATTCTGCTTCGGGCAACAAGTCCGGCGATGGGGTCTTCGATCAGTTTTTTGGAAAGTACCGCACCTGCGCCCGTCAGAAGCAGCGCCAGAATCAGAAACGCTGCGTTCGGCAGTCCGATCTGTACCCGCACCATGCCGAGCCCTTCTAAAATGACGGCATGCACCAGATAAATCTCATACGAATACCGATCCGTCCACAGCACAGCATCCGAAATCCGACCGCCGATTCCTTTCCTGCAGAACCGAAAGCCGCTGCCTGCAAGCAGTAACATGCCAAAGCACCACGACCACCAAATAAACGAATCCGTCTGCGCCCTGCCAAGGGTCAAAACCGCACCTGCTGCCGCAAGCATACCGATATAGACAAGCAGCTGCGCGCCGATACGCCTTCCCGCCTGATGGATCTCCCAGACCAGCATACCGAGCAGAAAATAATGCAGGTAGTAAAAAATCATCATGTAATCACCGTATCCAGTTTTTACCCACAAATACCGCAGAATCAATGCCAGTACATAGCAGAAAAACGCGCTCGTACAGCCGCGGATCAGGCGCACAAAGACCGGCACAAGCAGATAAAATGCCATAAACAGGCTGATCGTCCAGGTTGCGCTCAGGTTTCCCCAAAAATCATTCGGCGCAGGGATCACGCTGTTTGTCAGGAAAAAATACCGAAGCCAGTACAGGCCCTGCGGGTCTGCCGGAATATCCTTTAAAATCAGCCCGTGCAGCAGGATGTTATAAAGAATCACCCCATAATACAGCGGAAGAATCCGCACCAGACGTTTTTTATAATAGGTCAGCAGTTCTTTTTTTCCAGCCGTCGGGAGCTTTCTGTCACAGCAGGCGAGATAGCCGCTGAGGACAAAAAAGAGATACACACCCGCCGCTCCCTGATTGGCAAGCCACGCGGCTTTTCCCGTCGCTCCCAGCCTCGGTGCAAGGTGGGTAATAAACACTCCGATACAGGCGAGCGCCCTCAGAAGCTGAATGTGTTCGTATTTTTGTTTCATATTCTTCCAATGCTCTGCATCAAAAACCGGAACATCGCTGCGTAGGTTGCACCATCATAATGCAGTCCGTCTGCCTGCGTGGTATATCCGCTGCCCGTCAGAAACACATACAGATTCAGTCGTCCGATTCTGGCATCCAGCCGGTTGTTTAACTGGTTGTTAAAATATTCTACCGCCCAGTTGCGTTTTCCGTATTCGTTTTCCCCGACCGGACCGACCGAGGCGAAGTACACCGTCGCACCTTTCGAAATCCAATCCTGTGCATATCGGTTAATCGTCGTAATGTAATCGTTGTGTCGTGATAAATCATTGACGCCGTAATTGAGAATAATCACTGAGCCGGGTGTCACATACTGGTCGACATCCTTTTTCGCCTGGGCGGTGGAAAGCCAGTCCACGCCACCTCCAAAGCATGCCACAAAGGCCGTACCAGGCCATGCTGCCGTTCCACCGACTGCATTCGCCATCTGTCCCGTGCGGGAGTCCCCGACGAAGATGACGTTGCCGCTGTCCGCCGGAATGGGGGCTTTCTGCTCAGCCTGCGCCTGAGCCAGTGCCGCCTGCTGTACTGCTGCCTGCTGTACTGCTGCCTGCTGTATTGCTGCCTGCTGCGCCAGTGCCGCCTGCTGCGCTGCCAGTGCCGCCGCTGCTGCTTGGGCCTGTGCCACCTGCTGTTTCACCGCTTCCGCCTGTGCAGCAAGCGCTGCCGTCATCGCTACATCCACGCAGACCGGCTGGCAGGCTGTCTGTGTGATATAGCCGATCGCATTTCCATAGACAATCTGGTACATGCCACTTTTCCCGCTGCCGGTCTGCCCGCATACGTTGACCGTCGTGCCGGCCGGTAAAATACCAAGTGCTGCAGAGGTTTTATCCGCCTGCTGCGTCACCGTTTTTTCTTCCCCGACGACTGCTGCCATCGTAACCGGCGTCACTTTTTTCCCGGATGCTGCCTGTGCCGTCATCGATATCGACAATCCGAGACAAAGACACAACGCCAGACAGCAGATACGGGCGATCGCGCCGCCAAAAACCGTTTTTCTGATTTTTACACGTTTCTCCATAGTCATTCCCTACATTTCTTTCTAAGCAGCCATGCGACTATACTGTCCTGTCCGTGTGTAGGGCTACCGCGTCTGCAGAAATACCGCTTCCCGCTGTGCATTTTCATCGTCCGGATACAAAGCAAGGTACTGATCCATCGCAAGCTTCGCCTTGTCGTACTGCCCAAGGTATTCATACGCTACCAGTTCGTTGAACATCAGCGACTGCGTCGCCGTATTGCCCTCTACTTCCAGCCCTGCCTGGAACGCTGCAAGCGCCGCTTCATAATCGCCGCCCTTTAATTTGCAAAGCCCGAGCTGATTGTACAAAGACGCGTCCGGCGTTTCGTTCTGCAGGTAGGTGTTATAGACACTCGCCGCATAATTGTAATCACCGAGTGCCTCATAGGTCTGACCGAGCAGAGACGCCGCTTCCGCACCGCCGTTTTCCTGCGCCTTTTCCAAAGAGGTACGGGCCTGCTCATAATCGCCCAGGTAGTAGCTGATTCTGCCGAGATCGAAATCCGAAATCCGCTTCCTGTCGCCGTCCAGAACATTTTCCAGATAGGATTTTCCAAGATCGTCCTGTCCGTATTTGCTGCAGCTGCAGAAAATATCAATCCGGATGTCGTAATCGTTCGGCGCAGCCTCAACCGCCTTATCAAAATCGGCTTTCGCAGCGTCCGTACTGCCCTGCTCCAGCTCCATGGTTCCTTTTAAGTACCAGGCGGTCTTTTCCCCGGGCTTCAGATCCGTGATTGCCTGATAAACATGGATCGCTTTGTCGACCTGTCCGTTCCGATAATAGGCGGTCGCCAGATAATAGTTGATGTCATAATCCATCGCATCCGGACGCGGGCTGCTCTGCCCCAGCGCCTTTTCAAAGCTCGCCGCTGCATTCTCATAATCCGTCATGCCCATGTAAGCCAGCCCCTGCCCTCTGTAAACCTGACGCAGATCCTCTTTATTCAGGGCTGCCGCCTCGAAGCAGGTCAGCGCGCCCTCATAGTCCATCTGCTCCACCAGCGCAATTCCCTGCGAAAGATTATCCTCCTTCGCAGCACCGCAGCCGGTAAGGAGCGTGCACGCCAGAAGCGCCGTCGCAAACACAATGCAGATCTGTCTATCCTCTCTGTCTTTTTGTTTCTCTTTCTTCACGTTTCCTCCAGTCCGTACGCAAAGCCCCTGTATGCCGTTTTATTCCTGCACCAGAAGGATTTCATCCATGCGAACCCCGCTCTCACCAAAGAACAGCGTCAGCTGGTTTTCCCCGCTTTCCGGAAAGCTTATCGTTACCGCACGCTTTATGATCTTGTTGTCGGTTCCGTTAAAGGTCGTCGTCTGCTGCAGGACGCCGTTGACAAAAATGGAAACCGGCAGCTGCGCAAACGGATTTTCCCCGGAATGCATTTTAAAAATCATCTGATAGCTGCCTGCTTTGGAGACGTCCAGCAGATACCCGGCGCGCACACCCTTCTGGGTGCTCAGCTTTGTCAGGTCGAGCTTTGTCTCTTTTTCTACTTTCTGGCTTGCGATCAAATTTCCTGCCATCGCGTCCTTCGCCGGATTGTTAATTTCTTCACATACATCAAATTCCCGATCACAGAAACGATTCATCACCGGAGAACGCATCAGAAAATGACAGATATTCTTTGCATTTCTGACCAGCTGTCCTCTTGTGAGCCGTCCATCTGCCAGGCCCTCCATCGTGTTGTCATTTGCAGAGTTCGAAGCAGAATCCGAAACAACCATGTAAACGTCGTTCTGGGCGCGCACCATCGGAATCGTATTGCTCTGGGAGCCTTCCTCGCCTTCCTCGTTCATCTTCGCCCACCAGTCGGTCATTACCACGCCCTGGTAGCCCCAGTCTTTCCGCAAAATCGTCGTCAGCAGGTCGTAGTTGCCTGCTGTCCAGATTCCGTTGATCGGTCCGTAGGTAGACATAATGCTGTAGGCATGTCCTTCTTTTACTGCGATTTCAAAGCCCTTTAAATAGATCTCGCGCAGCGCACGTTCGGAAACAACGCCGTTTGCATCGTGCCGCTTAAATTCCTGGTTATTTCCCGCAAAGTGTTTAATCGTTCCAGTCACACCATATTTTCCCATGCCCTTTAACTGAGCTGCAGCCATCGTACCTGCCACACAGGGGTCTTCCGAAAAATATTCAAAGTTTCTGCCGTTTAACGGATTGCGATGAATGTTCATGCCGGGCCCCAGCAGCGTGTCAATCTGATTCTTGCGCAGCTCCATTCCTTCCATCTCATAAAGCTGTTCCACCAGCTCCGGATTAAAGGTGCAGGCAAGCAGTGTGCCGTTTGGCAGGGAAAAGGCGATGGTTCCGCAGTCCATACGGATTCCGGAGGGTCCATCCGAGCAGCCCGCAACCGGGATGCCAAATGCCTTTAAGGAATCCGTCACACCGCCGAATGCAGATGCAATGCCAGGTGTTGCCTTCGGAGAGCACATGCCCTCTCCCCGGACCAGGCATGCCAGATCTTCGTCCGATAACTGGGATAAAAACTGTTCCAGCGTCACCTTTTTATCACAAACATCCGCTAACTTCCAGCCCTGATCGCCGATGCAGGCCTCTGCCTCCGGACGTTCTGTCCGGATTCTTTCTGCCAGATCGACGCTCCGCAGAGGCGCTGCCTGTTTTCCGATTTCCAGAACCGGCTCTCCGTCTGTGCCCTTTTTGCCCGTTTCGACCGGAACCAGACGCTCATATGGCTGTACCGGTGCAAGCGCCTCTTCCAGTCTGGAAATGACGCACAGCTCGTCTAACTGCACCTCGCAAACCTTTTTCGCGCTGCGGACATCCGTTCCGACATAGATGCCATAGGCGCCAGCTTCCAGCACCCAACAGGATTTCTCCCCGGTTACGCCGCTGTCATCATAGGATGCACTCTTTTCCAGGGAAACGACGAGATTTACCTCCTCCCCCTCTCCTGGCGTAAGCAGCTGCGTCTTGTAAAAGCTGTTTAGATTCCGGACAGGCTTGCCAAGCTTTCCCTGAGGCGGGCAGACATACACCTGCACGACTTCTTTTCCGGCAGTCTTTCCGATGTTTTTAACCAAAACGGTAAGTTCTGCTTTCGTACCGTCCGTTCTTGTATTCAAAACCTCCACGGAAAAATCCGTATAAGACAGACCAAAGCCGAAGGGATAGCTTACTTTTTCCTTTGCAAAGGTTTCAAAATAACGGTAGCCAACGTAAATATCCTCTGCATACACATTGCATACAGCATCTCCAAAATTATCCGTAGACGGATAATCCGAAATATCTGCTGCGATCGTATCGCTCAGCTTACCACAGGGGTTCACTGCGCCGGTCAGGATATCTGCCGCCGCGTGTCCGCCCTCCTGACCGCCCTGCCATACATACAAAACTGCCTGGGGCTGGTAGCGGTCCACCCATTTCATATCGATGATATTGCCGACGTTTAACACAACGGCAGTCCGTTTAAATGCGCTACAAACGGTTTTGATCAGCGCCTCTTCCTCTGCTGTCAGCAGATAGCTTCCCGGCTCTGCACTGTTGTCCATGTCCTCGCCTGCTGTTCTGCCCAGCACAACAACAGCAAGGTCAGAGGATGCCGCAGCTTTCTGTGCAAGCGCCTCGCTGACCGGCATTTCCTTCTGGCTCCAGGGCTCCTGCGCCCAGCCTTCTCCCATATCAAAGGGATTTTCCCGGATCCAGTCCTGATAAACCGCTTCCAGCTCTTCGTTGACAGAAATATCCCTGCATTCCTTTAAGCTATCCAGGATATTTGTCACATAGGGAGCATTTACCATACCGCCCGATCCGGTTCCGCTCTTATAATAGGTAAAGGCAATCCGTCCAAACACGGAAACTGTCTCTCCTTTTCGGATCGGAAGTGCCTCCTTCTCATTTTTTAAAAGAACACATCCCTCTGCTGCCGTCTGTCTTGCCAGGGCAGCGTACTGATCGTAATTCAGTGTAAATCTCATAATGTTTTCCTCCTTTTTTTTGTTCCTGCATATGTAAAACAGAGTCCTGCTCCGCCTGTGGCGGTTTGCACAGACAGCACATCTGTCACATTGTTTTGCGCAGCCCTTTGGGATAATGATTTTTTAAAATCCCGCCTGCCAGCTTTCCCCAGCCGAGGCTGTATCCATCTACGCAGACCAGCTGCCAGCCCTTTTCCCCGTCTTTGGAAAGCGTCATGCCGTTGATCCACTGCCTTGCCTCCTGGCTGTCACCGGAAAGGTTGCAGCAATGCACTGCATCTTTGGGCGAAAGCGAAAGTGCCAGCGCATGTGCCGGTTCAAACCGCCCTTTTTTCATCGTGCCCAGATGCAGTCCCGGACGCAGCACCTTTAAGCCTTTTAAAGCCGGCATGTCCTTTGGTGCAAGATAAAGCTGGTCGCCGAACAATAAAAAGATTCCATCAAACTGCTTCTTCAGGCTTTCTCGTTCAAATTCTTTCCATGCAGCAAAATCCTTGGGCGCAATTCCTTTCTGGATTCCATACAGGCTGCGCGCCCGGTATCCCTCCGGCACTTCCCCTGTTTTTTCAAGCACCGCCAGAAAATGTCCTTCTCCATGCAGCTTATGGGGCCAGAGACGAATGGTCTTTTCCATTCCGTCCGGGACGAGCTCGGTTCCCGCCCAGTCCGGTCTGCCCGGCTCCATACCGTCATAACGGTGCGTCTCTTTTATGGAAAATTCCGGATGCCGCAAAAGGAATCGTGCAACACTGCCTTCATCCTCCTGCAGCGCAAACGTACAGGTCGAATATACCAGCCTGCCGCCTTTTTTCAGCATTGCGGCAGCTTCGTCCAGCACGCTGTCCTGCCGCTTTGCACACAGCTCCACGTTTTCGGGACTCCATTCGCTGCAGGCTTCCTCGTGCTTTCGGAACATCCCCTCACCGGAGCAGGGGGCGTCCACCAAAATTTTATCGAAATATTCCGGGAAATAAGCGGACAGTCGCTCCGGGCTTTCGTTCGTCACAACTGCATTGGTCAGTCCCATCCGCTCCACATTTTCCGAAAGAATTTTTGCCCGCGCCGGATGGATCTCATTACAGACTAAAATACCTTTTCCCTGCATCGCAGCACCGATCTGGGTGCTTTTCCCGCCGGGGGCAGCGCACAGATCCAGCACATAATCCCCCGGCTGTACGTCCAGATATCCGACAGGCGCCATCGCGCTCGCTTCCTGAATATAATAAACACCAGCCTCGTGATACGGGTGCTTGCCCGGTGTATCCTCTTCGCTGTAATAAAAACCGTTTTTCTCCCATGCAACCGGCGTCAGATGAAACGGCGATTTTTCTGTAAATTCCTCCCGGTCCGTTTTGCGCGGATTGAGCCGCAGCGACTGATAATGACCGGATTCATAGCTCTGCAGAAATGCTTCGTATTCCTCTCCCAGCATTTCCTGCATGCGCGTCAAAAACGCGGACGGCAGATTCATAATATTCCTCACTTTAATTCATGATTTATCCTTATCATAAACCAGACGCGTAAACTGCGCAAGATTATTGTTTCCGTTCACCCGCTTCCTCTGTCTCCAAACCCGGTTCGTCCTCCGGCACTTCTTTCACCATGAATCGAATCATGTTTTCCTGAATTTTGCCCATCAGCTTTTCCATCTGCTTCTGTTCCTCGTCCGAAATACCTTCCATGCAGACGCTGTAGAGGTCTTTTTCCACGCGCAGCAGCTCTCCGGAAAGCTTCCTGCCTTCCTCTGTCAGGAGCAAGCGGTTCTTTTCTTTCTTTTCGCTGCTTTTTTCCTTTTTGTCCGCCGTGCGCTCTTTTTTCTCCGCTGTGCTTTCTATCCTGTCGGCGGGCTTTTCCTTTGCACTCTTTTCCTTAACCGGCTTTTCCGGCGCGATCAGCTTTTTGCGTTCCAGCTTCTGCATCGCAAGAAACAGCCTCGGCTGTCCGACTCCGGCGATTTCCCCGAGCCTGCGTGCGCTGTAGCAGGCGCTGCACTGGGCGAGGGCACACACCAAAAGCGCCTCATCCAATGTCAGCATATTTTTCTGCGCCGCCAGATCCAGCTCATATTCATACAGCCTGCGGAACCGGTACTGCCCGATCACTGCGCCGTTTCCTTCCACTTCTTCCCGGGTAATCCGCCTGCGCTCTTCCCCCAGCTTCTTGCTTCCCGGAAGCACGCCGCCGTCCTTTGCCGCAGCCCATAAAAAGCTGTAGACCCGCAGCCGGATATCGGCATAATCCTTATCCTCGTAAACGTCTTTATAAAACTCGTTATAATACTCGAAAATGTTGCTCTTCATCCGCACCGTATTCGTGATGCTCGCTCCCTGGCTGACCAGGCTGCCGCGGCGCTTCAGATAATAATAAATCGGCACCTGCAGGGCAAAAAAACTCTCCGCATGGCGGATATATTCCAGATTAAACAAAAAGTCCTCACACCAGCTGATGGAGGTATCCATCCGGATATGATATTCTTCGATGATGCTCCTGCGGTACATTTTGTTCCAGAGTACGCCGTAATAAAAATCCGCCGGATTTTCAATCATATAGGAAGCAAACTCCTGACGGCTCATCACCTTGTCCTCTTCGATGTCGCCCTTCTGCGCCAGCCTTTCCCCGGAAACCCGGTAAAAGTCGGAAATGACCATGTCGCAGTTATATTCCTCCATCGAACGCACCAGAAGCCTTGTCGCCTCCGGCACAATCCAGTCGTCGCTGTCCAAAAACTGAAGAAACGTTCCCCGCGCCAGCTCCAGCGCCTGATTTCTCGTATCCGACACGCCGGTATTTTCTTTATGGATTACGCGCACGCGGCCATCCTGCTGTGCATAGGCGTCGCAGATTTCGCCGGATGCATCCTTACTGCCATCGTCCATCAAAAGCAGCTCAAAGTCGCGGTAATCCTGACTTAAAATGCTGTCCACACAGCGTTTCAAATATTCCTGTGCATTGTATACAGGAACAATAATGCTTACCTTCGGTTCCATACTTCCTCCTGTTTTGAATTGGTTTCCTCTGTTTTCAGATATTTCTGCTCCATATCTTTTATCCGTCTGCTGCACGGTTCATGCAGATTTTCCGGTATTCCCGCGGGGATATCTGCATCCGCCGCTTAAAAATCTGATTAAAAAATTTTATGTCTTCATAGCCGACTCTGCGGGCGATCTCCACCACCCTCAGATCACTGTCTTCCAACAGTTCGCAGCTTTTTTCGATGCGGACATTCTGGACATATTCGCGCAGCGTCACCCCGGTTTCCTGCTTAAACCGCCTGCTGATATAGGCAACGCTGTAATGCTTCTGCTCACAGAATGTTCCCAGCGTCAGGCTGTCCTGATAGTTCCCGTTTACATATTCCAGCACCTCCTGCACAGACGTACTGTAGGGGCGCTCGTTTTCCGGTTCGATCAGCCCGCGCAGCGTCAGAAGCAGGATTTCCAGAAGCTTGAACCGAAGCAGCGGATAACATCCGACTTTTTGCTCCTGATATTCCAGAAGCATTTCCTGCATCAGCTGCCCTACCTGTCCATCCCGGTCGTGAAACACTCTGGCAAACTTCGCCTGCCCAAGTGACATCCGGTAATATTTTAACAGACAGCCCTGCAACAGCTGGGAAAAACTCCGGCAGCCCTGCAGTGTTTCATCCACCGTCTCCGGCAAAAACAGACAGTTGATCAGCGTCAGATTTTTACAGTTCTGAAATCCATGGAGACAGCCGTAATCCACAAAAAAATAATCGCCTGCAGAAATGGTTTTCCCTTCGTTTTCCAGCGTATGCTCCGCTGTCCCACCCGTGATGTATGCCAGCTCAAAAAAATTATGGCCGTGCATTTCAAGATCCTCCTGACAAAACGGCATCATAATGAGTTTTTCCGCTTTCCTGTTCTGATAGAACTGGAATTCTGTAATCTCCCCTCGGAACATAAAGACAAGTTCACCCCCATTTTCAGTCAAAATCAGGTGCTTTTCTTTAGGCTACTATCTGTTATCATAAAAGTCAATACGAACCAAAACAAGGAGGGTATGTTTATGATTCCAAACGCAAAATGGATTCGTCCGGCACAGACAACAGGGGACGTCTGCCCGGTCTATTCCAAACAGTTTTCTCTTTTTTCTTCTCCCAATCAGTCGTTATCTTCTGTTGCGCACGCAACACTTTCTGTTACAGCAATGGGAGTTTATGAAGCATCTTTAAATGGAAAACGCATCGGCGATTTCGTCCTTGCTCCCGGCTGGACATCCTATCGCCACCGTCTGCAGGTGCAGACCTATGATGTTACCGAGCTCCTTTCTTCGGAAAACGAACTTTCCATCCTCGTCGGAAAAGGTTGGTACCGCAGTCCGCTTGCCTGGCCCGATGAAGCGCACCGTCAGCAAAAAGCACAGATTTCAGCCGGACTGATCGCACTTTTGACGATTACCTATACAGACGGCAACACGCAGCTTCTCCCGACCGGAGCAGACTGGTCGGCATATGAAAGCAATGTCCGTTTCAGTGAAATTTATGATGGCGAGACCTACGACGCGGCATTTGATCCGTCCTCCGCTCCAATTGCAATCGAGGAATTTGACGGTCCGTCCGATACGCTGATTGCCCAACAGGGCGAAAAAATTACCGAACAGGAGCGTATCGTGCCTGCGCGGATCTTCACTACGCCCGCCGGGGAAACTGTCATCGATTTCGGTCAGGAAATTACCGGTTATGTCGAAGTTTCTTTAGACGCCCACGCAGGCGACTGTGTTGAGCTTTCCCATGCGGAAGTTCTTGACAAACACGGAAACTTTTATACAGAAAACTATCGCGCTGCCAAAGCGAAATTTTTATATTTCTGTAAAGAAGGATTCCAGACCTGGCATCCGAAGCTGACCTTCTTTGGCTTCCGCTATATCCGTGTCGATCACTTTCCCGGCGGAGCGGATGCAGTACGTCCGGACATTTTTACCGCAGTTGTCGTCTGCTCCGACCTGCAACGCACCGGTTTTCTTTCCAGTTCAAATCCGCTGTTAAATAAGCTGTTCGACAATATCATCTGGGGACAGAAAGGCAACTTTGTCGATGTCCCGACCGACTGCCCGCAGCGCGATGAACGTCTCGGCTGGACAGGCGATGCGCAGGTGTTTATCCGCACCGCCTGCTACAATTTCGATACGGAAACATTTTACCGCAAATGGCTTTCGGATCTTGCCGCAGACCAGTATCCGGACGGTCATGTAGACCACGTCATTCCTGCCATACTCGAAAATCAAAAGAGCAGCGCAGCCTGGGGCGACGCAGCCTGTGTCTGCCCGTGGGAACTTTATCTGGCATTCGGCGATGCAAACATTCTGCGCAGCCAGTTTAACAGTATGAAAAAATGGGTGGGCTATATCACCTCCTCCACCACGACCAAAAACCTCTGGACCGGAGGAGAACACTACGGCGACTGGCTCGGTCTGGATGCACCGTCCGGCAGCTACAAAGGTTCTTCTGACGAAGACTTAATCGCTTCTGCTTTTTATGCGCATTCCACGGAGCTGGTCATGAAAGCCGGTAACGTGCTTGGCGAAGATGTTTCGGAATATGAGACGCTCTATAAAAATATCGTTGCCGCTTTCCAGGAAACCTGGCCGGTTTACCACACGCAGACCGAATGCATCCTCGCCGCCCATTTCCACCTGGCAAAAGACTGTCAGGCTGCAGCAGACCAGCTTGCAAAGCTCGTTACAGACGCCGGTGTGCAGTTAAAAACCGGCTTTGTCGGAACGCCTTACCTGCTCCATGTACTTTCGGACTACGGCTATGTCTCCCTCGCCTGGTCACTTTTGCTGCGGGAAAACTATCCTTCCTGGCTTTATCCGATCACAAAAGGCGCAACGACTATCTGGGAGCACTGGGACGGTATTATGGAAAACGGCGATTTCTGGACCCGCGACATGAATTCCTATAATCATTACGCTTACGGCGCAGTCGCTGACTGGGTATATGGAAACGCCGCCGGAATCCGTCCGCTTGACGGCTATCCCGCCTATGAAAAGATTTCTGTCTCTCCGCTTCCCGACAAACGCCTCGGCTGGCTTTCCTGCTCCTATCGCTCCCGCCATGGTCTGATCCGTTCCGACTGGAAACTGCAGGGCGATCAATGGAGATACGAAATTGAAACGCCGGTTGATGCAGTCATCACGATTGCCGGGCAGAAACATGAAGTTGCTCCCGGAATGTGGATCTTCTTCAGTGCGGTAGAATAAACAGTGAAACTCGCAGTCTGCAGCTGCGTGGAAAAAATGCCCCGGGCTGGCGATCGTGTCACCGCTGCCCGGGGCAATCTTGTACTCTATTCTACGCCTTCCAACAGCTCCAGATAATTTCCCTTGTCGATATGCATCATTGAGATCTGGTTTTTGTGGCGGCGGAAGCCATACACACAGTCCACGTTGCGGATCAGGGACTGTAAGCGTTCGTCAGGCACGCAGACAATCAGCTGAAGATCCATCTGCCGGGCATATTTTAAGCAGACCGCACTTCTCTCCTGGTCCATTTTGGAAAAGGCCTCGTCCAGAAGCACCAGCTTAATTCGACTGTCGCGGTTGGTCTGCTGCATGTAAAGCATCGCAAAACCGGCAAGCAGTGCAACATATTTCGGATTCTGTCCCTCACCGCCGGAATCACGGCCTGCCATGTCGTCCACGAAATTTTCACGGATCACGTTTCCGTCTGCATCCGTAACCTGCTCGTACATGGAAAAGGACAGATAATTGCGGTAATCCGCATACTGCTCCATTTCCCGGCGGTGCTGCTCCAGCACCCGCTCATCGTCGTCCTTTACCGGCATGAACTTGTCTGTCAGCAGCCTGATCTTTGCTTCGTATTTCTGATAAAAGCTGTCCTCTCCAAGGGACATCTGCCCCTCGAAGCCGTCATTATCCAGGTTCTTGCTGTCTAACTCCGGTGCCATGAGCATGTCGTAAAACTGACCGTTTTCATTGTAGGCAGGCTCGATTTTAATCTGGTAAATACTATCAGAGAAGTTCGTTTTTTTCAACAGGCGGTTGATCTCCGCAGCGTGCCGCTTTGCCGCCTTAATGTCGCCGTGAATCGTTGCAATCACATTCTCCCGCAGGCTGCGGTAAATGAAATCGCATTGTTTTTCAAACTCTGTCCGATACTGGGGCTCAAAATCTGTCTCATACTGGGAAAGCAGCTGCTCATAACCCTCATTGGATTTCTCCGAGCCGGAAAATCCGCTGGAGGGATACTGCAGGATATAGGCGTTTCTTGCCCGGGACAGCTCTTCTGTCTGCTCCTGCTCCTTTTCACAAAGTACTTCTATCTCCGCATTTTTCTGGGCCCTGACCGCGCCGGAGGATCGTTTGGACAGCGCCTCCTGCACCATTGCGGTGATCTCCGGCTGCTGTGTATAACCGACAGACGCCTCCTTTAATGCTGCGTTTTTGGACTGCAGCTCCGTGCGGATGCGCTCCTGATTACCGGTCTGCTGTGCAATTTCATTCTGCATACCGGACATTCTCTTTTTCAGCTCGCTGCGTTTTTTGCGAAGCTCTGCTTCTTTTTCTTCCAGCTCCTTATATGCACCCATCCGCAGACCTTCGATGGTTGCTTTCGTCTCCTGTGTTTCCAAAAGCACGGCTTCCAGCTCCTGTGCTGCCCGAGAAAGGCTTTCCAGATACGCCGGCTCTTCTTTCAGGCTCTCCATCTCCCGGACCGCCTTCAGACCGTCCGCCATGCGCTTTGCTTCTTCCAGCTCTTTTTTCAGATGCTGCGCATCTACTTCATAGTCCTGCTGCCGTGCACGGGAAACCTTGCTTCCGATGCACGCGCCGACGGTATAATCCCGTTTTTTCAGATGCCGGAAAATAAAATTACTGTAAGAATAACAGTCCGGCGTCACGCCGTCTTTGACACTTCGCAGCTCCTCCACCGTGCGGCATTTCATAATCCGTCCCAGATAGCGTTTTAAGCAGCTGTCTGCAAAGGGCTCGACCGCCCGCACAGCCTCGTATAACGAACCCTCCTCCGCCCTCGGATTGCTCTTTGTAACCGCCTCAGAATGAATCAGATCGATTTCCTCAAACTGCCCCATCTCCCGGAAGGCTTTTGCTGCATCCGCCGCAACCTTCGGCTCTGTAATCAGGCTCAGCTTCAGACGTCCCAGACGTCCTTCTACCGCATTTTTCCATTCCTCATCCTCAACATCGAACAGGTCTGCAAAAATCCACACCTTGATTGTTCTTCCATACAGTGCAGAAAGCTTCTGCTCCAGGGCAGCCCGTGCCTTTGTCAGCACCTCCGGATAGGATTTGCGGTTGTTTTTCATATCGTCCAGAAGCTTTTGCTTTTCTTTCAGGTCTTTGGACAGCTGCCGCTCCTGCTCGTGATAGGTTTCGTACTCTTCCTCGATATTCTGGCGTTCCTCTTCCAGACGGCTGCGCAGCTCCAGACACTGCGCCTGTGTCACCGGTCCGGTACAAAATGCGCCAATCAAATTCAGCAACCGGTTGCTGATATAGTCCGCAACGATCTCGTCGCTCTCCCATCGCCGCAGTCCCTGCAGGATTTTGCGCCACTGTGCCGCGTTATCCGCCAGCATCCGGCTTCTTTTTTCCAGCTCTTCCAGACGCTCCTGACGGCTGCCAAGGTCGCTGCTCTTTAAGTCCGCACTGACAAGAATCAGCTCGTTTTCCAGCTGGGCAGACAGGGCTTCCAGCTCTTCTTCCTGCTGCCGAAGCTCCCGCAAACGCTCCTGTGTCCGATCCTGATCCTGTAAAAGGGCGTCGATCCGGTTCTTCAAATCCTCAATGTCGATACAGCGGATCACCGCCTGCTGCTTTACGATATCTGCGCGTGTCATCGTCAGCTTTTGCCCGGTTTCCCGCACCTTTTTAAGCATTCCGATCTTGTTTTCCAGCACGTCGATCTTTTCTTTGATGTCCCGGTAAGCGCCCAGCTGTTCGCTGATCGTTTCAATGGTGTCTCCCTCGCTTTTGGGGAACATGTAATCCCGGATAAACTGTCCCGTCCCGTTGGACATTTTCAGCGCAATCGCACTTTTTTCCATAGTCATAAAACGATTCCCGTCAATGTAGCCGAGGATCTGGTCATACAGCGTGCTGATATACGCCTCCCGGGACGGATAAATGCGGTTTAACTCTGCCCTGCCGCCCTTTGCCGTCTCCTTCATCCGCGTCTCTGTCAGTGCCCGGATCTCCTGGTTCGAATAAGGATAGCCCTCTGCCGTCAGATACCCGCCCTCCGGCATTTTTCCGAGATGACTGAAATAAACGAACTTTCGTATTTCAGAATCGTTTTTCCGTACTTCAAAAGCAATTCCCATGCAGACATACTGCTTTGTCCCGGTATCCTGCAGCTCCAGGACGATCTGGGAGCAGAAATCCTGTCCTTCGCGGTTTGCCGTGCCGTCCTTTTGTTCACCGCGCAGATAGCTCAACACGCTTCGTCTGTTTTTGGCGTCGTCCGCCGCTTTATTTAAAAAACTCGGAGAAAAGCTGCCGTATAAAATCACCTGGATCGCATCCATGACCGTTGATTTTCCCGAGCCGCTCTTGCCGGAAAACAGGTTCACATATTCGTGAAATTCCAGAATTTTATGGTTGATTCCGCCCCAGTTATTCAGACACATCCGGGTAAAGATCTTCTTCGCCTGTTTCACGTTCCTCTTCTCCTTCCGTCGTTTTTTCTTCTGCGTCATCCCGATAACGCTGTACCAGCTCGTTGATCGCCAAGGACGAGCAGAAAATATTCACCGTACCGTAAATATAGATCGGCATCTGATCCTCCACGTTCAAAATCGCTCCCGGCAGCTCGATCATCTGGTGGGTTTTCATCAGATTTAGCGCAGCCTGCCAGTCCTGTGCGTTCAATTTTCCCGGAAGCAGTCCGGTATTTCTGCCGTATTCCCGGATTTCCGCCAGGGTTGTCACCGTTGCATGCAGTCCCTCGCCCATGATTTTATCCCGGTAAATCAGCTTTAACAAAAGCAAAAGCTTTGTCGTCGTCAGGCTCATTTTTTCCATCGCTGCACCGTCGCCAGTGATCCGGAACAGATGATCCTGCGGGTCGTGCACCAGCTCACAGCCCATCACAGAAAGATAGTCCGCAATAAATTCCCGGTGCTTTAAACAGACCTGATAGCGCCCATTATCCCGGGCCGTCAGCGTCACCGGATCGTATTTTACCTGTAAAATACAGGTCTGACGAAGCAGCTCCTGTATGGTTCTTCGAATCGCCTCCACCTCGGCGGGGGTGCGTTCCTCCAGATATGAAAACATGTATCAATTCTCCGTTTCGTCTATACTAAAACCGGTGTAGGAAAAGCCGTCCTTCTGATGGATTTCCTCCTGCAGCAAAATCCGGTCTTCCTCCTGTCTGCTCTGGGTCGCCTCCTGCCAGATAAACAGAAGCTTTTCCAGATCCTCTGCCGACTGCACCGTATCCTCCAAAACCTGAAAAACTCCGTTCTTCGTATGCCGCCGTCTGAACTCCTCCAGCTGTCTGCCGGTATAGAGCGGCTTCGGGACGAAATCTGCGATTTCCGAGGACGCCTCTTCCTGCAGAGCCAGCGGTACGAACTGATTTTCCAGCCTTGGCCGACGGTTGTAAAGGCTCGCGTCCCCGACAATGGAAAACGGTGCCGTCACATACATGCTGTCCCGCAGCTCTTCCAAAAGCGCTTCTTTTTTGTCGCCGTGGTTGAGCAGACCGATCAGCTCCAGTGTGCTGTCCTCTACGCCTGCACCCTCCTGCAAAAGGTAGTGGATTCTCGCCAGCGCCCGCCGCGCAAAGACGGTTTTTAATTCGATCAGGCGGTTATACTTTTTCTCGATTAAATCAAATTCGCGCTCCACCAAAAGAACCAGCTGCGCCGCCTCTTCGCAGAATTGAATGCCGCGCTCCAGCCTTAAAAGGGCGGGTGCAGACGCGCCGGATGCCAGTGCTTTCGCCTGCATGGACGCTGCATAGCTGCCTCCTGCGCTTTCTGACGGTTCGGGCGCGCTGCTGTCGCTGCCCTGTGCAGCCATAAGCATCCGCTTCTGCGCCGTCAGCCCCTCGCGGCGGTTTTCATTTTCCTCCAGGATCTTCGCAATCAGCTCCTTGACCGCCTCCTTATAGCGGTAAAAACTGTCTGTCGTTGTTAAAATTGCATATTTTACACTCTCGCGATTGTTGATCTCGTTGACCAGAACCTCCTGAATTCCGATAAAGTCCTTTCGTTTGGAAAGTTCATCGAACCACAGCCGCATGCTGTCCTGCATATTGGACAGCATCTGTCCGAGGCTTTTGGATGTGCGCAGGGCACTTTTTAAAATGCTGTTATTTTTTTCCGGATCCGAATCATAGGTGTAAAGGGCGCTGTATACAGACAGAATACTTTCCCGCTCCATGCTGTCATCCTCTTTTTCAAGACGGTCAAACAGCTCCACATACAGCCTGCTGTACTCCGGAAAGCCAATGATATAGCAGTTTAATTTTTCATCAAAATCCTTCGAAAGCCAGCCCCACTTCACAAACCTGTCCAAAACAGCGGAGGGCGAAAGCCCGGGAAAGCCTTCGTCCTCCGTTTTTTCTGTTTCATCCTCCCACCAGACCAGGTTGACCCTGGCGATCGTTTCCGCCAGAATGCTCCTGCATTCCGAATCCGTCAGCTGCGTCAGGGCATAGGCTTCCTGATCCGCCTCGTACAAAGCGGTCAGAAGCTGCATGTAATACTCCATGTTCTGGGTGCGGAACAGCTTATAAAAATCTCTCGGTATCTTCTTTTTCAGAATCATCTGTCGTGTTAAACCTCATATTCCAGTTCTCCGTCAAAGACAAACTCCGCCGGACCTGTCATAAAGATATGGTTCGTCTTTTCGTCCCATTGGATCGTCAACGCACCGCCCAGCACCTCTATGGTCACTTTCCGCCCCGTTTTGCCGTTTAAAACGCAGGCAACCGCCGTCGCACAGCAGCCTGTTCCACAGGCAAGGGTTTCACCGGTTCCGCGCTCCCAGACCCGCATTTTTACATATTCCGGGGATACGATTTCCACAAACTCGGTATTGGTGCGTCTCGGAAATCTCTCGTGATGCTCAAAATGCGGTCCGATCTGCTCCAGTGGCAAATCTGCCGTGCTGTCCACGAAAACAACGGCATGGGGATTTCCCATAGATACGCAGGTCATGCGGTATGTTTGATTCTCCACAGTGATCTCTTCATCGACGGACTGTCGGTTTTTAGAAACAACCGGAACCTCTGCCGCCGTCAGGATCGGCTCGCCCATATCCACACGGATTGCTTTTGTCACGCCGTTTTCCACCGTCAGATCCATATATTTCACTTTTCCGCCGCTGATAATGGAAAACCTTGCCCGATCGGTCAATCCTTTGTCATGGACATATTTTGCCACGCAGCGGATGCCGTTTCCGCACATTTCCGCTCTTGTGCCGTCTGCGTTATACATCTCCATCTCAAAATCTGCTTCGTCAGAAGGATTGATAAAAATAACGCCATCGCCGCCGACCCCGAAATGACGGTCGCTGGCAAAGCGGACAAATTCCGGCTTCTTTTCCTGCGGTATATGCTCCGTAAATCCATTGACATAAACATAATCATTCCCACAGCCCTGCATTTTTGTAAATCTGATCTTCATAAATCCTCCATACAGACATAATCTCAAAAAAACCTGCGTACACTGGAATAACAAAGTATCCGGGGGTATCGCAATGCGTTCCAAAACAAAAATTATCGTACTTCATTTAAAAGAACTGATCTATACCGGAATCCTGCTCGTTTTAGGCGTTGGACTGCTTTTTTTGCTGCTGCAGACCTTTCTGCCCAAAAAGGCAGTTCCAAAACCGGACTATGACGCAGAAACCTCCCTGTACCTGCCCGGAAAATACACCTCCACGGTTCAGCTCGGAAACGACCACGCGGATGTAGAGGTCGTCGTGGACAGCTCCGATATTCTTTCCATCCGTCTCGTCAATTTAAGTCAGACTGTCACAGCCATGTATCCGCTGGTCGAGCCCTGCATGGATACACTGGCAAAACAGATCTGTGAAAAACAATCCCTCGAAGGCATCACCTACCCGGACGAAAACCGCTACACGTCACAGCTTCTGCTGGAAGCGATCGACGCTGCGCTGCAAAAGGCGACATATCCCCAAACCTGACCAGCCCAGCGCATTCGCAAAGGAAGGCTTATCCCGGCAGCTGATCCAGTTCCTTCTGCCATGCCATGCGACTCGCATCCGAAGGCATCCGAAGGTCTCCCCTCGGCGATACCGCGACACTTCCGACTTTCGGTCCGTCCGGCAGGCACGAACGCTTAAACTGCTGTGCAAAGAAGCGGCGGCAAAAGGTCTTTAGCCACTTGCCGATCGTTTCTTTGCTGTAAATGCCTTCAAATGCCCTGCAGGCAAGCCGGTAGATCTTCGCCGGGCCAAAGCCACAGCGCAGCAGCTGATATAAAAAGAAATCATGGAGCTCGTAGGGGCCGACCAGATCCTCTGTTTTCTGGCTGATCTTTCCGTCCTCCGGCGGCAAAAGCTCGGGGCTTACCGGCGTGTCGAGGACATCCAGCAGCACCTCCTGCAGCACTTTTTCGCTTTCGCTGCAGGTATTCGCACAATATGCCACCAGATGGCGCACCAGCGTCTTGGGCACGCCGACGTTTACGCCATACATCGACATATGATCGCCGTTATAGGTCGCCCAGCCCAGTGCAAGCTCCGACATATCCCCGGTTCCGATGACAAGTCCGTTGCTTTGGTTGGCGAGATCCATCAATACCTGAGTGCGTTCCCGCGCCTGCCCGTTTTCATAGGTTACATCGTGCTTGTCCATATCCTGACCGATATCCCGAAAATGCACCTGCACCGCCTCGCGGATGTTCACCTCGATTAACTTCGCGCCAAGGGTCTGCGCCAGCCTGCAGGCATTTTCATAGGTGCGGTTCGTCGTACCAAAGCACGGCATCGTCACCGCTAAAATATCGTTTCTGTCTTTCCCGAGCAAATCAAATGCCCGCGCCGTCACCAAAAGGGCAAGGGTCGAATCAAGACCGCCGGAAACGCCGATCACCGCCGTTTTCGCCCCCGTATGCTCGTAACGTTTTTTCAGTCCCTGCGCCTGAATCGATAGAATCTGCTCACAGCGCTCCTTCTTCAAGGTTTCATCCGACGGGACAAACGGCATCTGGGCAAACGTGCGCGTCAGCTTTGTTTCTTCTTTTTCCAGGGTAAAACCAATCCGTACACAGGTTTCTGTGTTTTCGGGCACAAATGTGCTCATTCTGCGCCGCTCGTGGCAGATTTTATGAATATCCAGCTCCGAAAAAATCGTCTCGTTTTCAAAGCGTGCAGCCTCCGCCAGAACGCTTCCGTTCTCTGCAATCATATGATGCCCGGAAAAAACGAGATCCTGAGTGGATTCTCCATCCCCCGCGCTCGCGTAGACATAGCCACACAGAAGCCGCGCGCTCGTGGCAGCAATCAGGCTCTTACGGTAGGTGTCCTTTCCGACCGTCTCGTTGGAGGCGGACAGGTTGACAATCACCGTCGCGCCCGCCTTTGCCAGCGCCGTCGAGGGCGGGTCCATCACCCAGACGTCCTCGCACAGCTCACAGCCCACGACAAGCCCTTTCAGACTCCTGCAGGAAAACAACAGATTTCCGCCAAAGGGTACGGTCTGTCCCAGCACATCCACCTCGGACACTTCCCTGCTGCCTGCCGCAAAATGCCGCACCTCATAAAATTCCCCATAGTTTGGAATATTCTGCTTCGGGACAAGCCCCAGGATCCTGCCGTCCTGCACTGCTGCTGCCACATTGTAAAGCTTTCCGTCTTTTTCAAAGGGAAGCCCCACAAAGGTCAGCGCATCGTGTCCTTTCGTATGCTCCAGCACCGTCTGCAGCCCTTCCAGGCTTTCTTCCAGCAGGCGTTCCTGCAAAAACAGATCCTGACAGGTATATCCGGTCAGACACAGCTCCGGCAAAACGATCAGCTTTGCACGCTGTGCATAACAGGAGTCCAGCGCCTTACAGATTTCCAGTGCGTTCCAGGCAGGGTCTGCAACACGGATTTTCGGCGCAGCCGCCGCAGCTTTTAAAAAACCGTCTTTCATCGGGATTTTTTCTCCATTTTTTTCAACTCATCCACGTCAAACTTATAGGT
>ENA-OUQM01000471-OUQM01000471.1-human-gut-metagenome-genome-assembly--contig:-NODE-471-length-26816-cov-4.424648_pt1 | contig 26816 bp, 23 predicted proteins | sample MGYA00237949_ERZ548830 | MGnify/ENA primary metagenome ERZ548830 (study PRJEB26490, sample SAMN05194706) | human gut metagenome | biome: terrestrial biome; feature: human-associated habitat; material...
GTTTCTACCCAGTAAATTGGTGAGTGCATATCCAACGCCCACCATGAGTAAGATGGAAGTAAAAAATGTCATACAAAATGTAAAGATTGGCTTCATAAAAGAAACAGCAATAAAATCTCCACAGGATTCTAATGGTTTGCGCCGGTAGAGCGTATAGGCAACAAATCCAAGTACCAGACCAACGACTGCATAAACCAGAAGAAGGATAAGTGCCTGTGGGTCTATGTGATAAATGCAGCGAGTGGTTTCCTTTATAAAAAGATCCGTATGATATTGTGTGTAGACAACAGGTGTCAGGAACAAATGCGTGTTCTCATAGACATTGGAAGTGTGCATACCGAAACACATAAACGACAACAACAAACGAATGATAAATTCCGCTGCCAAAAACATAAAATTAAAAATCCAGTAAAACACAAAGTTGGTTACGATCTGACCGCTGATCATTGCGGTAAAAAGTCCAACGCCTAAAAATAGAAGATCGTATCCCATCATGCATAAAAACCAGTACCAGGATACCCATGCGATAGAACCGGCATCGAAAACTACGCAGATGATGGTATTTATGATGGCAATCAAAAATTGTGGAACAAGCGCCATTGTGAGAATGGAGAGGACACCTGTGCCAAACAAAATCTTGCGGTTGACAGGAAATGCATGCATCATGTTACAGCTTCTTCTCTGGTACAAATAGGAAAAGACTGCTAATGTTGTAAGAATCATATAGATTGCTACCACAAGAGAAATGTTGCTGTTCATGATGGCATCGTGTAAGTCACTATTATCTTGGAGTGTCTGTGCATATACATCTTTGTATTTTAGCAGCTCAAGGTGATCTAAAATAGCTTTACAGGATGTGCCGACAAAGAGTGCCAGAAAATACAAAACAGGAAAGAAAAAGAAGCGGCTTAAGTTCTTTTTATAGATTGTTTTGTTAAAAAAGGATATTTTTGACTTCATAGTGTTCACCTCCCATTTCATAAATGAAGATTTCTTCGAGACTAAGAGGAAGTACATCTAAAAGCAGAGGATGTAATGCTTCCATTTTTGTCGCCACTTCCTGTGGCGCTCCTTTTAAGATCAGTGTTGAAACGCGGCCATTTGTCACAGAGTGCAAAAGCGCAAGACCATCGGGAATCGGTGGTAAATCATGTTCAAATGCAACCTGGACTTTGGTGATGCTGCTCTGCAAATCATCCAAAGAATGTTCCAAAAGAAGATGCCCGCGATTTAAGATACCGATGTGATCACATACATCTTCCAACTCACGCAAATTGTGGGAAGAAACAAGAACGGTGGTTCCGTGATCTGCAACTTCGCTCATGATGAGAGACCAGATCTGACGGCGCATAACAGGATCAAGACCGTCAACAGGCTCATCGAGTACAAGCAAATCCGGATGTATGGATAATGCCAGTACAAAAGCAACTTGTTTGATGGTTCCTTTGGAAAAAGAACGAATCGGCTTTTTTAAATGCAGCATAGGAAAACATTTACATATCTTGTAGAAATATTGTTCGTCAAAGGAAGGGTATAATCCTTTGTAATAACGCATCATTTCAAGGGTGTTGGCTTGCGGAAAGTAAAAAATTTCATCCGGAATATAAGCAATGCGCTCTTTGACAGCTGCATTTTCATGGATGTTTTGTCCATCGATAAGAATTTCACCGCTGTCTGGGCGATAGTCTCCTACGATGTGGCGGATAATGGTTGATTTTCCGGCACCATTTGGACCAACCAGACCATAGATGGAACCCTTTGGGACATGCATTTGTAAATGGTCAAGAACGTTTGTGCCCGAAAATGATTTGGTTACATTATTGATTTGAATCATGGTCGTCGCCTCCTTTCGCCAGTGCCTCGATACGCTGTTTCAGATCGTCCTTATTTTCATTTAAGAAAAGAAGTTCTTTTACAATTTCGTCAAATTTTTTTAGCAATTGATCATTCCTCCCAGCTGAAATGTCTTTGCGGTCTGCTGCAAAACTGCCACGACCGGTAATGGTGTAAATATAGCCTTCCTGTTCCAACTCACGTATTGCTTTTGCAATGGTGTTGGGATTGATGGCTAATTGACTTGTAAGTTCGCGGACGGAAGGCATTTTCTCATCGGGGGCAATGGCACCGGTAATGATGAGACGCTTTAAACCATCTTTGATCTGTTCATAGATGGGTTTGGAATCCCGGTAATTTAATTGGATCATAAGCATAGTTCCTCCTGCTATCAATGAGGTACATCTAACAAATAAAGTGTACTATGTGTTCTAGTACACATATAACACACAAAAAGATTTCTGTCAATACGAAAAAAGCCTCTGCTATAGCACGCATGGTGCGTATAGCAGAGGCTTTCTTATGTCTACTCCTGTAAGGAAGCAAGATATTCTGTTAAATCTGAAGTGTCTACACTGTAGTAGGTAGGTGTCTCAGCTTTTTTTTCATTGTATTTGGTGTGTGCAGAAAATCCTGCCCAGATAACAATCGCAGCAACGACAACAACACCGCCGACACTAAGAAGAATATGTTCCATCTTTTGCTTCTTTAGAATCTTTTTGCGGTTGTGCTTTTGTTCTTTTCGTAAGTCAACTTTTTCCTGGCTCATTCTATGGTACTCCTTCGATCAAATTCTTATTTAAATATAATCCTTTTTTTGAAAAAAGGCAATGTAAAAGTTATTCTCGCCTTATTGCGTTGAAGCAATAAATTCGCTACAATAAATAATATTATGGCATTGCTATACGTAAAGGCTATGGCAGACCTTTTAACGAAATGGGTGAGGAGGAGAAGAGAGATGAGTCTGGCAGATCAGATTTTTGTAGATATGTGTAACGATATTATAAACAATGGTGTTAGTACGGAAGGAGAAAAGGTACGTCCAAAGTGGGAAGACGGAACGAGCGCCTATACCATCAAAAAATTTGGCGTGGTAAATCGCTATGATTTATCAAAAGAATTTCCGGCGATCACGCTTCGCAGAACAGCCATCAAAAGTTGTACGAATGAGATGCTTTGGATTTGGCAGAAAAAGTCGAATAACATTCATGATTTAAAAAGTACCGTCTGGGATGAATGGGCGGACGAAACCGGCTCCATCGGTAAGGCATATGGCTATCAGATGGGAGTAAAACATCAGTACAAAGAAGGTATGATGGATCAGGTGGATCGTGTGATTTATGATTTGAAAAACAATCCGTTTTCGAGACGTATTATGACAAATATTTATGTCCATCAGGATCTGGCAGAAATGCACTTATATCCTTGCGCCTATTCGATGACGTTTAATGTGACCACAAGACCGGGAAGCGATAAATTAGTTTTGAATGCGATTTTAAACCAGCGTTCACAGGATGTCTTGGCAGCAAATAACTGGAATGTATGTCAATATGCAGTTCTCATGCACATGTTAGCGCAGGTTTGTGATATGGAGGTCGGAGAACTGGTGCATGTGATTGCAGATGCACATATTTATGACAGACATATTCCACTTGTGCAGGAATTGATTACAAGAGAACAGCATCCGGCGCCAAAGTTCTGGCTGAATCCTGAAATCAAAGATTTCTATCAATTTACCGAGGATGATATTCGTCTGGATGATTATGTGACAGGACCACAGATTAAGAATATTCCGATTGCAGTATAGTAAAAACAAGAAAAAGGAGACAAGGATCTATGAATTTAATTGCATCAGCAGATAAAAATTGGGCGATTGGCAAGAACAATGAACTTCTCATTCGTATTCCGGATGATATGAAGCAATTTCGTCGTAAGACAACGGGAAATGTAGTCGTTATGGGAAGAAAGACATTAGAAAGTTTCCCAAACCAGGCTCCTTTAAAAGACCGCGTGAACATTGTTTTGACGCGTAATGCAGATTATGCAATAAAGGGTGCTGTCGTGGTACATTCCTTAGAGGAATTGCAGGAGGAATTAAAAAAGTACCAGACAGAAGATATTTATGTCATTGGCGGTGACAGTATTTATGCACAATTGCTGGATTTGTGTGATACCGCATACATTACAAAGATTGATTATGCATATGAGGCAGATGCCCATTTGCCTAATCTGGAAGCCGATGCGGCGTGGAATCTGGTGGAGGAGAGCGAAGAACAGACGTATTTTGATGTAATCTATACTTATCAGACATATAAGAGAGGTTAAATGTATATGGACATCACAGGAAGAAAATTATTTGTAAAGGCATTGCAGGAAGAGGGCGTGGATACGATTTTCGCTTATCCGGGCGGAATGGTAACCGATATTGTGGACGAATTGTACAAACAGGACTCCATTCATGTGGTTTTGCCACGGCACGAGCAGGCATTGATTCATGAGGCAGAAGGATATGCAAAAGCGACAGGGCGTGTGGGCGTATGTCTGGTAACGAGTGGACCGGGGGCGACGAACACGATTACAGGCATTGCGGATGCGCATTACGACAGTATTCCGCTTGTGATTTTTACCGGGCAGGTGCCACAGAGTCTGATTGGTAATGATGCTTTTCAGGAAGTAGATATCGTAGGCATGACCCGAAGTATTGTAAAATATGGTGTGACGGTGCGTGACCGTAAGGATTTGGGAAAAATCATCAAGATGGCATTTCATATCGCAAGCAGTGGAAAGCCGGGGCCGGTTCTGATTGATATACCAAAAGATATCCAGACGCAAAGCGGTCCTGCCAATTATCCAGAACATGTAGATATACGTGGATATAAGCCAAATGAAACGGTACATATCGGACAGTTGAAAAAAGCCTATAAGATGCTGAAATCTGCGAAACAGCCATTACTTCTTGCCGGCGGTGGCGTGAATATTTCCGGCGCGCAGGAACTTCTGACAACCTTTGCAGAAAAGATGCGTGTTCCGGTGGTTACGACAGTGATGGGAAAAGGGGCAATCCCTACAGACCATCCGCTTTACGTCGGAAACAGTGGTATGCATGGCAGATATGCTGCAAATATGGCAGTCAGTGAATGTGATGTGCTCTTTTCAGTTGGTACAAGATTCAACGATAGAATCACAGGGGATTTGAACGAATTTGCGCCGAAAGCAAAGATTGTTCATCTCGATATTGATGCCTCATCCATTTCTAGAAATGTAGTTGTGGATGTTCCGGTGGTTTCGGATGCAAAGATTGCACTGGAACATCTGGTGGAATGGGCAGAACCTAAGAATACAGATAAATGGCTGGCAAAGATTTCTGCCTGGCAGGAAGAAAATCCATTGGAAATGCGAAAAGACCATGGACTTTCGCCACAGATGATTATGGAGACCATCAATGAGACATTCCCACAGGGAATTGTGGTGACGGATGTCGGACAACATCAGATGTGGGCAACACAGTATATTACGATGCCGCGTGGAAAGCAGATGATTACATCCGGTGGTCTTGGAACGATGGGCTTTGGTTTCCCGGCAGCAATTGGTGCCAAAATCGGTGATCCAGACCAGGATGTTGTGTGTATTACCGGTGATGGTGGCATGCAGATGAATATGCAGGAAATGGCAACCGCCATCTGTGAGAAGGTGCCTCTTACCGTCTGTATTCTGAATAATTACTATTTGGGAATGGTGCGCCAGATGCAGCAGATGTTCTACGGCAAACGCTATGAAATCACTTGTCTGCGCAGACAGGTTGGCTGTCCGGATGGATGTAAAGGGCCAAATGCTGCGTGTCCTCCTTATGTACCGGATTTTGTAAAATGGGCAGAAAGTTATGGTGCGCATGGCATCCGTGTACATTCGGAAGAGGAGGCAAGAGAAGCACTTGCCAAGGCAAAAGAATATAAGGATGCACCTACCGTAATTGAGTTTATGATTGCAACGGACGAGCTGGTTTTACCTATGGTAAAGAGCGGTAATCCTATGAGCGAGATGATATTAAAGTAGGAGGCAAAAGATATGGGAATGAAGAATCGATGGATTGCACTTTATGTAGAAAACCAGGTCGGTGTTTTGGCAAAGGTATCCGGTTTGTTTTCTGCAAAGTGCTATAATCTACAGAGTTTGACCGTAGGTACGACGGAACACGAAGATATTTCGCGTATGACAATTTGTGTGACAAGCGATGATATAACATTTGAACAGATAAAAAAGCAGCTCAATTGTATGGTAGAAGTCATCAAGGTGATGGATCTTACCCATGTACCACTTCATATGAAAGAAATTTTGTATGCAAAAATCAAAGGACTGGATCATGAGGGAAAAGAGGAAACCTTTCGTATCGCACAGGTATTTAATGTGAATAATGGCAGCGTAAAAGTGGCAGATATTGGAGAGGACAGCGTGCTGTTAGAATGTACCTTGACCGATCACCGCAATGATGATTTGATCGCGCTCTTGAAAAAGCAATTCAAAGGAAAAGTGGAGATTGTACGAGGCGGAGCAGTTGCTGTGGAAGCCATTTCGACCTCTTGCCGCTAGAAATCGTGCAAATACTTGACAAAACGCTAGGGCTGCATGTTAATATATTGATTAGAAACGTTGATATAGAAGTTGAAACATATTTTAACTAGAGAAATATAAGAGCCTATGAAGAAAAATTGGAAAAAAGGTCTGGTTCTTCTACTTGCTTTTTGTGTGGCATGGAGTGCTGGCGGTTTGGGCAATGTATATGCCAAGTCATTAGAAGAAATCCGACAGGAACAATTAGAAAACAAAAAGAAAAAAGATGCCGTGGAGAGCGAGAAAAAGGATGCGCAAAAGGTCGTAGATGATCTGCAGGATCAGGCAGATGATCTGGGAGCAACCTACAATTCTTATAATAAGCGTTTGCAGAGCGTCAACAAAGAGATTTCTGATACGGAGGATGCCATCACGTCAACGACGGCGAGCATCAGCCAGCTGGAAAAGGAGCTTGAAGAAGCAAAAGAAGCCGAGGCAGAGCAGTACGAAGGTATGAAGACGCGCATTCAGTATATGTATGAGAATGGAACGCAGTCACTTTTCGTTTCTCTGTTAGAGAGCGGTTCGATGGTAGAATTTTTGCAGAAGGCAGAGTATGTATCTGCAATCACATCTTACGATCGCAAGATGATGAATACCTATGCTAAGCTTCAGACATCCATTCAGGAAAAGTCGGCATCGTTAAGCGAAAAAAAGACAGAGCTGTCTGCTTATAATGATACGCTTTCTGCAAAGCAGGACGAATTAGACGGTCTTGTCAACGATGCGGGAAGTGCCTACAGTGCGAAAAAGGGAGAAGTCTCAGCCGCACAGATGTCTGTGGAAGAATACGAAGCAAAGATTCAGGAATTCCGCGATAACGAGGCAGCTTTAGAGGGACAGGCTGCAGCAGCACAGGCGGCGATTGCGCAGCAGATTCTCGCGCAGCAACAGCAACAACAGCAGCAACAGCAACCACAACAGCCGGAGGGAGAAAATCCGGGGGAAACCGGGGGAGAAAACAACGGCTCTACAGAAAATGGTGGCGCTGACAATACCGGACAGACACCGCAGATTCCGTCAGAAAATACAGGCGGTTCCATTTCCTATTCGGATGCAGATCTGAAATTGATGGCAGCCATTATTCAGGCAGAGGCCGGTGGCGAATCGTATGCCGGACAGCTGGCGGTTGGTACGGTTATTATGAACCGTGTGAAGAGTTCGCTTTTCCCAAATACATTATCGGGCGTTATTTATCAGACAAACCAGTTCCAGCCGGTGCGAGACGGTCATCTGGCATTGATTCTGGAGCGTGGTCCGAACGAGAGTTGTACGAATGCTGCTAAGCAGGTGCTCAATGGATACCGCTCGGGCGACTGGCTGTTCTTCATGACAAAAAAATGGGCGGATTATTATGGTATTACCGGATATAGCATGATAGGAAACCATGCGTTCTTCCGAAACTGGGGAGCGAATTAAATAAGAAAAGATAGTGCAGCTGTACGCAGGTGCATTTGTGTAGGATAACCATCCACTTTGAAAAAAGCTGGGTGGTTATTTTTTTATAGAAAAAAACGTGAAAAAAATATCAATTGTTGCCAATGTTTTTCCTCACTTGTATAATAAAACCATATATAAGTATGAAAACGTTTCAGCAAAAGGGGTTATGTCTGAAATGTAAAAAAGGGTAAAGGGGGATTTTTACAGTGAGTAGATTAACGGTTATGACAGATGATCGTGCATCGTCTACGACATTGACACTTGCTAAGGAATTCAAGCAGAGAATTATTGCAAGCCCGCCGGGGGTATGTCTGGTGGAAATGCAGTTAGCGATGCTTAAAGTGTGTCATGCGCAGAGTTGTGGTAAGTGTGTGCCATGTCGAGATGGACTTGGCAAGTTAGAGGATTTACTAGAGGATGTATTGAACAATCGTGCGACAGAAGAGACGTTGACTTTGATTGAGAAGACAGCCAGAAATATTGAACTGTCAGCGGATTGTGCCATTGGTTTTGAGGCGGCGCGTATGGTGCTGGTTGGTCTGGATGGTTTGCGGGAGGATTATCTTTCCCATGTGCGCGAATACAGATGTAGTGGTAGTTTTGAACAGCCGATTCCATGCATTGATCAATGCCCGGCACACGTCGATATTCCGGGCTACATTGCGCTTACCGGTGCAGGCAGATATGAAGATGCCGTGCGCCTGATACGAAAGGATAATCCGTTTCCAGTGGCTTGTGCACTGATTTGTGAGCATCCGTGTGAACATCGATGCCGCAGAAATATGCTGGATAGTTCGGTTAATATTCGTGGATTGAAACGCTCTGCTGTGGATTGTGCCGATATGGATGCAATTCCCGTTCCACCAAAAGCAGAGGCAACGGGCAAGCGTATCGCTATTATCGGTGGTGGACCAAGTGGATTGACAGCGGCTTATTATTTGCAGCTGATGGGACATCAGACCGTTGTTTTTGAAGAAAAACCAGCACTTGGCGGTATGCTTCGCTATGGGATACCGAATTATCGTTTCCCAAGAAAACGCCTGGCGCAGGATCTGGATTACATATTAAAAACAGGCGTGGAAGTGCGCTTAAATACGCAGGTGGGACGTGATATCTCTATGGCGGATCTGCAAAAGGAATACGATGCGGTATATATTTCCATCGGTGCACAGACAGATAAGAATTTTGATATTGAAGGCGCAGACAGTCTGAATGTTATTTCAGCGGTGAATCTGCTTCGTGATGTTGGACTGGAAAAACGCTTAGACTTTACCGGACAAAAAGTGGCGGTCATCGGCGGCGGAAATGTGGCAATGGATTGTGCAAGAACAGCCATTCGTGCGCATGCCGAGAAAGTGAGCGTTATTTACAGACGCCAGGAAAAAGATATGACGGCATCACCGGTAGAGGTGCGCGGTGCGATTGAGGAGGGCGTAGAGCTCTTTACACTGCAGGCTCCACTTCGCGTGGAAGCAGACGAAGAAGGAAAAGCAGTGGCATTGTGGACACAGCCGCAGATCAGTGGATTATATGACCGCAATGGCAGACCAAAGTCAAATAAAGCGGACAAAGAACCAATCCGTATTCCGGCGGATATCATACTCGTTGCAATTGGCCAGGACATCGAAAGTGAGCAGTTTGAGGAACATGGCATTTCTACAAAATGGAATCGCATCGTAACGGATGCAGCCGGTAATACCACCGGAAAAGATGGTGTATTCTCCGGAGGAGATTGTGTATCCGGACCGGCAACTGTGATTAAGGCGATTGCAGCAGGTAAAGTGGTTGCTGCCAATATTGATGAATATTTAGGTTATCACCATGAGATTACCGTAGATGTGGATATCCCATCACCTTTGATGAATGACAAACTTCCAAGTGGACGAATCCATTTGACAGAGCGTGAAGCATGTGAGCGTAAGCATGATTTTGATGGTATCGAGAATGCGATGAGCCGGGAAGAAACCATTCAGGAAGCGGCGAGATGTTTGCGCTGCGACCACTATGGATGTGGTGTTTTGAGAGGAGGTAGGGAAGACAGATGGTAAATGCTAGAATGAATGGAATAGGGATCCAGGTAGAAAAAGGAACGACGATTTTAGAAGCAGCCAGAATGCACGGAATCCGAATCCCTACACTCTGTTATTTAAAAGAAATCAATGAAATTGGTGCATGCCGCGTCTGCCTTGTAGAGATTGGTGGGAAAAAGAACCTCGTAGCTGCATGTAATAACGTAGTGGAAGAGGGCATGGAAATCTTTACCAATACGCCGAAGGTGCAGTCTGCAAGACGTACCAATGTCGAACTTATCTTGGCGCAGCATGATTTCCGCTGTGCGACATGTGTAAGAGGTGGCAATTGTAATTTACAAAAGCTTGCCAGAGAGCTCAATATTATCGAAATTCCATATAAAATCGAGGTAGAGGAACATCCATGGGATGCTTCGTATCCATTGATTCGTGATGCGGCAAAATGCATCAAATGTATGCGCTGCGTACAGGTGTGTGACAAGATTCAGACGATGGGCGTCTGGGATATCATCAATACCGGAAAACGAACCAGTGTAAGTACTGTGGATATGCAGGATATTCAGGCGATGGATTGTGCATTGTGCGGACAGTGTATCACCCATTGCCCGACAGGCGCTTTGCGTGAGAGAAATGATACCGTAAAAGTGATGGATGCCATTATGGACCCGGAGCAGATCGTCATTGCACAAATTGCACCAGCCGTCCGTGTAGCCTGGGGCGAAGGCTTTGGTTTGTCTGCAGAAGAAGCAACGGTTGGAAAGATGGTTTCTGCAGCGCGTCAGATTGGTTTTGATTATGTTTTTGATACGGATTTTTCTGCAGATCTGACGATTATGGAAGAAGGGCACGAGCTGTTAGAGCGTCTTTTACAGAAAAAAGAGGCAAAAATGCCGATGTTTACGTCGTGCTGTCCGGGATGGGTGCGTTTTATGAAGTCACAATTCCCGGCATATGTAGACCATCTATCTACGGCAAAATCGCCACAGCAGATGTTTGGAGCAGTGGCAAAAACGTACTATGCAGATATTTTAGGCGTGACGCCAGATAAGATTACCTGTGTATCGATTATGCCTTGTACAGCGAAGAAGTATGAATGTGCGGTTCCGCAGGTAAATGACAGCGGTGCAGAGCGTGATGTGGATGTGGCACTGACAACAAGAGAATTTGTACGTATGCTTTGTGCAGCACAGGTAAATATAGAAACACTGGAAGAAGACACGTTTGATGAGCCACTGGGACTGGGAACAGGAGCTGGTGTAATTTTTGGTGCAACAGGTGGCGTTATGGAAGCGGCGCTTCGCAGTGCATACTACTTCGTGACAGGAGAAAATCCGGGAGCAGATGATTTTGCTGTTGTCCGCGGGGAAGATGGTATTCGTGAAGTAACCGTAGAAATTCAGGGAACACCGATACGCGCAGCCGTGGTCAGTGGTCTGGGAAATGCCAGAAAATTGATGGAACGTATAGAAAATGATGAGGTTTCTTATGATTTTGTGGAAGTGATGGCATGCCCAGGCGGATGTGCCGGAGGCGGTGGTCAGCCAATTCACGATGGTGAGGAGCTGGCCTGCGAAAGAGGGCAGAAGCTATATGCCTTAGATCAGGAAAGCGAGCTGCGTTTGTCACACGAAAATCCAGCCATCGTACAGATTTATGATAAATTCTTAGGAGAGCCGTTATCACATAAATCACACGAACTCTTACATACAAGACAGGCAGAGTGGGATATGTAAGGCAATGTAGTTCAAAAAGAATGAACATGGATAGGGCATAAGCACAAAATAAGAGGTCGTAGGGATTTGAGAAACCATTTCCCCGCGACCTCTTTTATTGGTATGAAAAGCAAGTTGGTATGGGTATGGAATTATGAAAAACAAGCCAGATACCCATACAAGCATATTTTTCTTTAAGTGTCTTGCATTTTACAAGCCATTTTGTTATGCTAGATGCACTTTCTAGGAATTCTCCGGTCAGTTCGACCAATGTTTCCATGAATGTATACAGACAATTTTATATTTAGGCAGACAGGTCGAATTTAATATCTTGTACTGCCGGAAAGAGAGGCATTATGAAGCAAAAGAAAACTTTGCAGGACTTAAGTCTGATTGACAACTTTTTATTTGGTGCCATGATGACTGACCCAGACGTAGGCATTCCTTTTTCAAGGAAATTGATTAAACTTATTTTAGGGAAAGAAATATCAGATATCCAGATTACCCCACAAAAAGTATTTTATGGAGTGGATACCGATATGCACGGCGCCAGATTAGATGTGTATATTGAAGAAACAGTCAGTGCAGATGGTCAAACAGAAGAAATGGCGCAGATTATTGAGGACGATTCTTCGATTTTTGATATTGAACCTGAGAAAAATCATGATACAATATCAGTAGAAGGACTCCCAAAGCGGGTTCGGTTTTACCATGCGAAGATTGATAATGCAGCACTTCCAAGCGGAGAGGATTATCGAAAACTGAAAAAAGTATATGTGATTTTCATTACTCCATTTGATCCCTTTGGCTATAATCGGATGGTTTATACGATTAAGAATTATTGTGTAGAACAACCGGACATGGAATATGAGGATGGAGCAATGACAATTTTCCTATATACGAAGGGGAAGGTCGGGAATTACTCTGAGGATTTACAGAAATTCCTTACATATTTTGAAGAGTCCACAGATGAAAACGCGGTGACGGATGACTTACGGGAATTGCAGAGCATGGTATCTCAGATAAAAGATAATAGAAAGGTAGGGCTGAGTTATATGAGAGCATATGAAGAAAAAGAACTACTGAAGAGAATATACCATGAAGAAGGACGCAGACAGCAGATGATTTCTGTGATTATGCAACAGATGAATCGAGGAAAAAGTACGAGTCAGATAGCAGATTTTTTGGATATGGACGTTGCTGAAGTTCAAAGAGTCTATGATGCTGGTAAGAAATATGCACCAGATTATGATTTGGATGCCATTTATAAGGAATTGTATTCATAAGACATGCAGTAAGTAGAGGTCGTAGGGAATTGAGAAATCATTTCCCTACGACCTCATTTATTGTTTATAGAAGCAGAATTTGGAAATCAGTACATGGGCAAGAAACGTTGAAAAGCATGTGGGAATGGATTATGATTAATCCGAACAAAAAGATAAGGGGATAAATGAAAAGATGAAACATATCATTTTAGCGTCATCATCGCCAAGAAGAAAAGAATTGCTAGAGCAGATCGGCATTGGTTTTGAAGTACGAACCAGCGGCGCAGAAGAAGTCACACAGGCTACGGAATCGGAAGATATCGCACAGGAATTGTCAAAAATTAAGGCACAGGCGGTATGGGCTACATTGACAGATGAGGAAAAAGAAATGTCGGTGGTGCTTGGTGCAGATACCATTGTTTGTGTCAGAACATCAGAGATGAAAAATGCAAAAGAAGCAAGAGAATTCTGTATTCTTGGAAAGCCAAAAGATGAGGAGGATGCCGCACGCATGCTACATCTTTTATCTGGGCATACACATCAGGTTTTTACCGGAGTGACATTGATTGCAAAAGAAGAGACAAAGACTTTTTACGAATGTACGGACGTGCATGTCGCCTCTCTTTCGGACAAGGAAATTGCAGATTATGTGGCAACAAAGGAATCCATGGATAAAGCCGGTGCATACGGAATACAAGGCATTTTTGCGAAGCATATTATTGGGATTGAAGGAAGTTACAGCAATGTTATGGGACTTCCAGTTTGTTCGGTTTATCGCGAACTGAAATCATTTTTAGAGTAAGTAAAATAAGAGAAATATCATTTTTGAAAACAAAAAAATGCATGATTTATAGGATAATTTGGCACATTTTTACATAGGATAATATGATAGAATATATCTCAAAATGAAGAGTGCCGCGAAGAAGAAAAATCTGACACGTTGCGGTGAGGTTTTTCTTTTTTTGTTATAGAGACGAGATTCGCAGTCACAGAGCGTGTCTCGTCTCTGTGTGAAAGGCATGATATAAAAGAGGACGGATAAGCGATGCAGGATTATATTACAACATACACAAAAAAGCACTTTACGATTATGGAACCCAAAATGGAGGATATTGATATCAATGATATTGCCCATGCACTTTCTTTGATGACACGTGCAAACGGACATTTTAGTCAGTTTTATTCGGTTGGTCAACACTGTGTAGAGTGCGCGTATGAGGCATTGGAGCGCGGATATAGTGCTACCGTGGTTTTGGGATGCTTACTGCACGATGGGAGCGAAGCCTACATGGCAGATATTACAAGACCACTTAAGCAACATATGCCGGAGTATCTGGCGGCAGAAGAGAAGCTGCAAAATATGATTTATGAAAAGTTTTTGGGACAGTGCCCCTCAGAGAAAGAAATGGCACAGATTAAGTCAGTGGATGATGCCATGCTTTTTCATGAATTTAAATGTTTTATGAATGAAGAGTTAGATATTCCGGAACATGAAATTTTGACAAGACCGGCATTTAGTACCAAGCCATTTGAAGATGTAGAAGAAGACTTCCTTCTTATGTTTCACAAGATCAGCGCCCTGCTGTAGTACGGAACGTCCCTAAAAAAAGGAAAAAGCGAATGGATGCGTAATAGAATATAAGAGAGTGTTTATTTTGGAAAGGACATGACCATGACCATAAGAGAAACCATTGAGGATATGGAACGTGAAAACTTGAGTCCTTATGCCACTTTGAGCGAAAATTCCAAGGGGCGTGACCGAGAGGAACCGCAGTGTGATATTCGCCCGGTCTTTCAACGAGATCGTGACCGTATTCTACATTGTAAGTCGTTTCGACGATTGAAAAATAAGACGCAGGTTTTTTTGACACCCAAAGGGGATCATTATCGTACACGTATGTCGCATACGCTTGAAGTATCCCAGAATGCCAGAACCATTGGTAAGGCACTCCGGCTGAACGAGGATTTAGTGGAGGCAATTGCATTAGGGCATGATTTGGGGCACACACCGTTTGGACATGCGGGAGAGCGCACCTTAAATGGGTTGTGTAAAGGTGGCTTTATACATAGCGAACAAAGTGTGCGTATTGTAGAACACTTGGAAAAAGATGGTGAGGGATTGAATCTGACTTGGGAAGTGCGTGATGGTATACGCAATCACCAGACCAGTACAGTACCGGCGACACCAGAAGGAAAAATTGTCCGTTTGTCGGACAAAATTGCATATATTAATCATGATATTGATGATGCAATTCGTGGTTTGATTCTGACAGAAGATGACATACCAAAGGAATTGCGCAATACGCTAGGTCATTCATCGCGAGAAAGACTGGACAATCTGATTCATGATGTGATTATGAGCAGTCTTCACAACATCGATGTGATGGACAAGGAGTGCCGTAATGATTTGGAGCCGATTGCCATGTCTGCAGAGATGGAACAGGCAATGTACGACTTGCGTAAATTTATGTTTTCCAACGTATATCAAAATCCAGTTGCAAAAGCAGAGGAAATTAAGGCACAACGTATGTTGAGCCAGCTGTTTGAATACTATATAGAGCATATGGATCAGTTGCCGATGAAATATGTGCGCATGATCGAGCAGGGGAAGGAAGCAAAAGATCGTGTGGTTTGCGATTATATCGCAGGAATGACGGATCAATATGCCGTCACCAAGTTTAACGAATTCTTTATGCCGGTCTCCTGGCAGGTTGATGGGTATTGACCGAAAGCAACTTAGTGAATCCGAGCGCCAGCGAAGGATGAACTTAGTGCGAGGTCGTTCTGAGAGATTAGTGAAGGCGAGCGGTAGCGAAGGCTGAACTTAACGAACAGAACATCCTTATGAGGTCATGCAATGTGCATGACCGAAAGCAACTTAGTGAATCCGAGCGCCAGCGAAGGATGAACTTAGATACACTAAATAGAAAGAGGCGGAGAAATGCCGTATTATGACAACGATACCATCGAAGAGGTGCGTTCGCGAAACGATATCGTCGATGTGATATCACAATATGTTCATTTACAAAAAAAAGGCTCGTCCTACTTTGGACTTTGTCCTTTTCATAGTGAAAAAACAGGCTCGTTTTCTGTGACACCGTCGAAGCAGATGTATTATTGTTTTGGCTGTGGCGCTGGCGGCAATGTCTTTACGTTTCTGATGGAATATGAGAATTTTACCTTTTCGGAGGCGATGGAGGCACTGGCGGATCGCGCTGGAATCGAGCTTCCGAAGCAGGAGATGACCTCGGAGGCAAGGCGTGAAGCAGACAAGCGTAACCAGTTGTTTGAAATCAACAAAGAGGCAGCAAAATATTTTTACATGCTGCTACGCAACGAGAAAGGAAAACAGGCGTATCAGTATTTCTCAAAGAGAGAATTGTCCCCAGAGACGATGCAAAAGTTTGGCCTGGGTTATGCGGATAAGTATAGCAACGATCTTTATCAGTATTTGCGGAAAAAAGGCTATACGGACGAAGTATTAAAAGATAGTGGTCTTGTGACAATCGATGAAGCAAGAGGGGCACATGATAAATTCTGGAATCGTGCCATGTTTCCCATTATGGATGCCAACAATAAAGTAGTGGCATTTGGTGGTCGAGTTATGGGCGAGGGAGAACCAAAGTATCTAAATTCCCCGGAGACCATGATTTTTAATAAGAGCCGTACATTATATGGCTTGCAGCTTGCAAGACGCACAAAGAAAAATCAGTTTATTTTGTGCGAAGGGTATATGGATGTTATTGCACTGCATCAGGCGGGATTTGATAATGCCATTGCATCGCTGGGAACAGCGCTTACAAGTGGGCATGCGAATATGATCCGCCGTTATGGAAAAGATGTTTATTTAAGCTATGACTCTGATGGTGCGGGCGTAAAGGCGGCACTTCGTGCGATACCGATTTTAAAAGAAGCCGGTATTACCTGTAAGGTGATTAACATGAGCCCACATAAAGATCCGGATGAATTTATCAAGGCATTGGGAGCAGAAGAATACCAGCGCAGGATTGATGAAGCAGAAAACAGTTTTATGTTTACCATTCGCATGCTAGAACGCGATTATGATATGAAAGATCCGGAGAGCAAAAGTGCTTTTTATTATGAAGTGGCAAAACGGATTCTGGCTTTTCCAGAAGAACTGGAGCGAAACAACTACATTGAAGCAGTAGCGTCACGTTATCAGGTTGGATATGAAAATATGCGACAGATGGTGCACAACTTAGGTACCAAAGGGGGCATTATAAATGAGCCGGAACCGACGAAGCTCAAATCGGGTGTGCAAAAGAAAAAGACACGCGAGGATGGCATGATGCAATCACAACGATTGCTGTTGACATGGCTGGTAGAACGACCGCAGATTTATACAGCAATCCGGGATTATGTAGAGGCTGAGGATTTTACCGAAGGCATCTATGCGACAGTGGCAAAAGAATTGTTCCAACAGTTTGCAGAGGAAAGCGAGTTGAACCCGGCGCGTATCGTGAGCCTTTTTTCTGACGAAGATAGTCAGAGACAAGTGGCAGAAATTTTTAACACCAGCGTACAAGGCGTAAATACCGATGCAGATTGGGAAAAGGCAATCCGAGAGACGGTTGTTCGTATCAAGCAAAACAGTATGGAGCAAAGAAGACGTAATTTAGATCCTACGGATATGAATGGTCTGAAACAAATTATAGATGATAAGCGCAGGCTTCAGGAACTGGAGAAACTGCATATTTCCTTTAATTAAGGGCAAAATACATGAGAGAGGATGTAAAAATGGCGAAAAAAAGCGAAAGCACAGTAGAAACACAAGAAGTGGTAGAAGAAAGCGTGAAAGTGGAAGAAAAAAAGACAACCACAAAGAAAAGTACTGCAAAGAAGAGCAGTAAGAAGGCAGACGGCGCAGAAAATGCAAAGTCTGACGATGCAAGAAAAGCTGCATTTCAAAAGAAACTGGCTGAATTATTAGAACTTGCAAAAGACAGAAAGAACGTCTTAGAGTATCAGGAAATCAGCGATTATTTCAAGGACTTGCAGCTTTCAGCAGAACAGTTTGAAGCAATTCTTGATTTCTTAGAGAAGAACAACATCGATGTGTTGCGTTTGCAGGACAACGATGACGATATCATCTTAGAAGATGATGATGACGTAGAAGTAGAAAAAATTGATTTGTCTGTACCGGATGGTATCAGTACAGAAGATCCTGTACGTATGTACTTAAAAGAAATTGGTAAGGTTCCACTTCTTACAGCAGAAGAAGAAATTGAACTTGCAAAGCGTATGGAACTTGGAGATCAGGAGGCAAAGAAGCGTTTGGCTGAGGCAAACCTTCGTCTTGTTGTTTCTATCGCAAAACGTTATGTGGGACGTGGTATGCTTTTCCTCGATTTGATTCAGGAAGGTAACTTAGGTCTGATTAAGGCAGTAGAAAAATTCGATTATCGTAAGGGATACAAGTTCTCTACGTATGCGACATGGTGGATCCGTCAGGCAATCACAAGAGCCATTGCCGATCAGGCGAGAACCATCCGTATTCCTGTGCATATGGTAGAAACCATCAACAAACTGATTCGCGTTTCCCGTCAGTTGCTGCAGGAGTTAGGACGCGAACCTACCCCGGAAGAAATCGCAGCAGAGATGGACATGCCGGTAGAGCGTGTGCGTGAAATTTTAAAAATTTCGCAGGAGCCGGTATCTTTGGAAACACCAATTGGTGAAGAGGAAGATTCTCATTTGGGAGATTTTATTCAGGATGATAATGTTCCGGTACCAGCGGATGCAGCAACCTTTACATTGTTAAAAGAACAGTTAGAAGAAGTGCTTGGAACTTTGACAGAACGTGAGCAGAAAGTATTGATTTTACGTTTTGGTCTGGAAGACGGCAGAGCCAGAACTTTGGAAGAAGTTGGTAAGGAATTTAACGTTACACGTGAACGTATCCGTCAGATTGAAGCTAAGGCATTAAGAAAGCTTCGTCATCCAAGCCGCAGCCGTAAGTTAAAGGATTACTTAGAGTAATGGCGGTGCACTTATCAAAGCGCATGGAGGCATTGGCGCGTATGGTCACGCCGGGAAACCGCCTTTGTGACGTAGGATGCGACCATGGCTTTTTGCCGATTTATCTGGTACAGCAAAAGCTGATTCCTTCTGCGATAGCGATGGATATTGGAGAAGGACCGCTTTTGGCAGCAAAAACACATATTGCTGGGGCAGGATTAGAGACAGTCATTACTACAAGGCGCTCCGATGGATTGGCACAGGTGAGCGAAGATGAAACAGACACGATACTGATTGCCGGCATGGGCGGTGGCATTGTGATACATATTTTGACAGAAGGCCGCAGTGTCGCAAGAAAGGTAAAAGAGCTGATTTTGCAGCCGCAGTCAGAGCTGGAAGAGGTGCGTCGTTTTCTTTTCTCTGAGAATTATGAATTGCTGCAGGAAGATATGATCCTGGAGGATGGAAAATATTATCCGATGATGAAGGTGCGTTATGCACCGGAGAAATTTGTGCAGCAACCGAAGCTGACCGACGGTGATTTTTTGTTTGGACCGATGCTTTTGCAGGCACATCATGCAGTGCTGCATTCTTATTTGCTGCGGGAGCAAAGAATCCAAAAAGATGTTTTGAAGCAGTTGGCAGCGCAGAAACAGACGCCGGCAATCGTGCAGAGAACAAAAGAAGTAGAAGCACATTTGCAGCTGGTGGAACAAAGTTTGTGGTAACAGAAATAGAGGTGATCGGGCAATGCAATTAAAAGAGCTGATCAAAAAACTAGAGAATCAGATTCCAAGAAGTGAAGCCTTGGAGTGGGATAATGTCGGACTGCTTGTGGGAGACCGGGAGCAGCAGATACATAAAGTATATCTGGCATTGGATCTGACTGATGCAGTATTAGAACATGCCATTGCAGCAGGTGCGGATTTGATTTTGACGCATCATCCACTTATATTTGGTGGTATTAAGCATGTTTCTACCGATGATTTTATTGGTAGACGTATCATTGGACTTGTGCAAAACCATATTTCCTATTATGCGATGCATACCAATTTTGATGTATGTGTGATGGGAAATCTGGCGGCAAGCTATCTGGAACTTACCGATGTAGAAGTGCTGGATGTGACAGGTGAAAACGATGGTGTACGCGGAATTGGCTGTGTGGGAGAACTGACGCAGGAAATGTGTGTACAGGATATGGCTGCGATGGTGCGGGATCGTTTTGGATTATCGCATGTTAAAGTTTTTGGCAATCCGGATACAAAGGTAAAACGTGTAGCGTTATGCCCGGGATCTGGAAAAAGTGAGATTGCCCTGGCAAAACAAAAACATGCAGATGTTTATATTACAGGTGATATGGATCATCACTCTGGTATTGATGCTGTGGCAGATGATCTGGTCATTATTGATGCGGGACATTATGGCGTGGAACACATATATATGGATTATATGAAAGAGTGGTTGCAGGAACAGACACCGGACCTTACGGTCATGGCAGAGCCCTTTGCAGAACCCTTTTGGATTGTTTAGAGGTGATGAGATATGCAGATTCGTGTGACGGTACAGAAAAAAGAGAGTGTGTATGAACAAGGTGTGACATTTCTAACCATTGCGAAGGAATGGCAGAAAGAATATGAGGATACCATTATTCTTGCATTGTTCGACCATAAATTAATGGAGCTTGGAAGAGAAGTGCCTGGCGATGGCGAAATTACATTTTTGACAACGCAGGATAAAAATGGCAGACGTGCGTATCGCAGAAGTGTTGTTTTCTTGATGCAGCGTGCATTGCAGAGTCTTTGCCCAGAAGCATTACTGCGTGTAGAACATTCTCTTGGCGCAGGTTATTATTGCCGGATTGTTGGAAAGGATGCCATAGATGAGGCGTGGTTAAAAAATCTGCAGGAGCAGATGCTAGCACTCGTGGCACAGGATTTGCCAATCTGTAAAAAGACGATTCGGACAGAGGATGCCCGCGTATTATTTGCAGAAAGAGGTATGCAGGATAAGGAACGTCTGATGCATTATCGTTCCAGTTCCAATTGTAATATTTACGAATTGGATGGCTGCATCGATTATTTTTATGGCTATATGGCGCCAAGCACAGGCATGTTGTCGTACTTTGCCCTGTATCCATATGAACAGGGATTTATTTTACAATTTCCACAAAAAACGACGACAGAAGTGGCTCCGTTTGAACCAGCCACCAAATTATTCCATATTTTACAGGCTTCCGAACAGTGGGGTGCAGATATGGGAATCCCTTCCGTGGGCGCATTGAACGATGCTATTTGTGCGGGAAAAACGCGGGAGATTATTCTTTCGCAAGAGGCATATATGGAACGTCGTGTTGGTGCACTTGCAGAGAGGATTGTCGCAGATCCGAACAAAAAGTTTGTCATGATTGCAGGCCCTTCATCTTCCGGTAAGACAACATTTTCCCATCGTTTATCTGCGCAGTTGCGTGCGCTTGGGGTGACACCGCATCCAATTCCATTGGATGACTACTATCTCAACCGTGATCAGATTCCGCTGGATGAATTTGGTGAAAAAGATTTTGAATGCATTGAAGGTCTGGATATTAAGCAATTCAATGAAGATATGGTACGCCTGCTGAATAAAGAACGCGTGCTGCTGCCAAGTTTTAACTTTAAAACAGGTAAGCGTGAGTATAAAGATCACTATATGCAGTTGGGCGAGCGCGATATTTTGGTGATTGAGGGGATCCATGGGTTAAATGAACGCATGTCGGAATCCCTGCCAAAAGAAAGTAAATTTAAAATCTATATCAGCGCATTGACGCAGCTCAATATTGATGAGCACAATCCGCTTTCTACGACAGATGGCAGATTGATTCGCCGTATTGTACGTGATGCAAGAACAAGAGGTACAAGCGCGCGGGAGACCATTGCTATGTGGGATTCTGTTCGAAGAGGAGAAGAAAAGAATATTTTCCCATTCCAGGAACAGGCGGATGAGATGTTTAACTCAGCCCTCATTTATGAAATGTCTGTATTAAAAATTTATGCTATGCCGCAGCTGTTAGCCATTGATGAAAATTGCCCAGAATATGCAGAAGCAAAACGCTTGATTAAATTGTTGGATTATTTTCTTGGCATTCCAGCGGATGATATTTGTAACAATTCACTAGTGCGCGAATTTATCGGTGGAAGTTGTTTTAACGTCTAAAATAAGATATACTGTTTTCGAAAAAGAAGTAAGATAAGTAATCGCGGCTGCAATTGCCGAAAGGCAGCAGACGAGGAAAGTCCGGGCTTCATAGGGCAGGATGCCGGATAACGTCCGGTGGAGGTGACTCCAAGGAAAGTGCAACAGAAATAAACCGCTGAGGGCGCAAGCTCTCAGTAAGGGTGGAAAGGTGGTGTAAGAGACCACCGCTTTGCTGGTAACAGCAAGGGTCCCTGTAAACCCCATCCGAAGCAAGACCGAATGGAAACGTATGTGGCCCGCTAGTTTCAGGTTGGTCGCTTGAGGCGATTGGCGACAGTCGTCCTAGATAGATGATTACTCTCGACATAACCCGGCTCATCGTCTTGCTTCTTTTTCATAAAAATAGAGATGGATTTTTGACGAAATTATAAACAGGACAAATGATTTGTAAACAGATTCTAAAATCTTTATTAAATCATTTGTCCTTTTATTGACTTTGCTTTGCAAAATGATAGAGTTGATTTGAAAGAAACAATAGCGTGCGCGTACGAAAAGAAGTGACGTGCAGACGGAGGAACTATGAGAGAAAAATTGGCTCGTTTTATGGTGGGGAGAAATGGCGCAGATGCGCTTTCAAAATTCTTTTTATATGTGGCATTGGTGCTGGTTGTGATTACCATGTTTTCACACAATGCGATTTTGTATCTGCTTGGAATCGCAGCGCTGGTTTATAGCTATTTTCGCATGATGTCCCGTAATGTATCGAAGCGCTACTATGAAAATCAACAATATTTGCGTATGACAGATAAGATTCGGGATAAGTTTCGCGGAGCATCTGCTAAGGCAAAATACCAAAAAAGCAAAGCTGTTTACGAAAGAGAGCAGAAAAAGATATATAAGATATATTATTGTCCGTCCTGTAAGCAGAAAATCCGTGTACCAAAGGGCAAGGGTAAGATTATGATTACCTGTCCAAAATGTAAAATGGAATTTATCAAGCGTACCTAGTGAGGGTGTGATATGTTTGGATATATTAATGTAAATCGTAAAGAACTAAAAGAAGCGGATGAAAAGACGTATCAGGCATATTATTGTGGCCTTTGCCGCCAATTAAAGAATGAGGCGGGAATCAAGGGACAAATGCTTTTGAATTATGATATGACATTTTTGTTGATTCTGCTGACGGGTTTGTATGAACTGGAGCATGAAGAAATATCATATCGATGCGCAGTGCATCCGGCATCAAAAAAGACGGCGTATATCAATGAGGCTACAGAGTATGCGGCAGCTATGGATATCGTTTTAAGCTATCATAGTTTACAGGATGACTATGAGGATGATGGCAGTCATATCAAACAGGCGATAGCAAAAGCTTTAAAAAAAGATTATAATCGAATCAGCATCCGTTACCCAAGACAAGTGCAGGCGGTAGAGGACTACATGAAAAAACTTGCGGAGGCAGAAAAGCGCAGGGAGTCCAATATAGATATTGTGGCGGGTTATACGGGTGAAATGCTGGGACAATTGTTCCAATGGAAGCAGGATGAATGGGCAAAAGATTTAGATAGTATGGGCTTTTATATGGGTAAATTTATTTATCTGTTGGATGCCTATGAGGATTTGAAAAAGGATCAAAAAAAGGGCAGCTACAATCCATTTGCATACGTGTCCATGGAATCAAAAGAAGAATACGAGACTTTTTGCCGTTCGACGCTTACCTGTTTGATGGCAGAGTGCGCAAAATCTTTTGAACGTATGCCGATTCTGGAGCATGCAGAGATTTTACGTAATATTTTATATTCTGGTGTTTGGACAAAATATGAATACCTGAAGTTAAAAGAAAAAAAGACAAAACCATAGAGTTGGAGGAACAAGTTTATGTCAGATCCATATAGGGTGTTGGGCGTATCGCGAGATGCATCTGAGGATGAGATCAAGAAAGCATATAGAGCATTGAGCCGGAAATATCATCCGGATGCAAATGTCAACAATCCGCACAAGGATCAGGCGGAAGAGAAGTTTAAGGAAGTGCAGCAGGCGTATGATCAGATTATGAGAGAACGTCAGCAGGGCGCAAGTTTTGGTGGTTATCAGTATGGATATGGTGGCTTTGGTGGGCAGACGTCACAAGGCACTTACCAGCAGACACAGGAGTCTAACGAAATGCGCGCAGCAGCCAATTATATCAATAGTCGTCATTTTACAGAAGCGCTGCATGTGCTAAATAGTATGCCGGAGACAGCACGAAATGGACGTTGGTATTATTATGCGGCAATCGCCAGCGAAGGATTGGGGCATGTTGTGGATGCCAAGGAATTTGCCAGACGTGCAGTGGCATTAGAGCCGGGCAACTTCCAGTATCGTCAGTACCAGCAGCATCTGGAATTTGGAAGCGACTGGTATGAAACGCGAGGTTCTGCGTATGAGAGACCATATGCCGGTGTGACAAGATGGTGCTTCAATATGTTTCTGCTGAATTTATTCTGCAATATGTGCTGCTTCGGACCCCGATGCATATAACATGAAGTTACAAGGGCGCTCCTTTTTGTAAGGGGGCGTCTTTTTTGTACTTTGATAGTAGCGCTTGCCTTTACCTCAGTAGTGATACCGAAAAATGAATAATTTTAAAAAAGTGGGAATAGAATAATGACAGAAGAAACAGAGTATGGTAATATCAGCCTATAAAATACATTACCGAAAAATGAAGAAAATTCAAAAAGTGGGAATAGGAGATTTTGCTATGCAGATTATCGTGAGAAAAAAGTATTTAGATGAACTGATTGAATTGTATGGAACACCGGATATAAAAGTAATTACGGGCATCAGACGAAGTGGTAAATCGGTATTGCTACAAGAGTTTGTCTCTTACCTACAGTCATTAGAGGAACCGATAAATATTGTTATGATAAACCTTCAGGAGTTAGAGTTTGATCATTTGTTGGAATATCATGCGTTGCATAAGTATATCCTTGATCAGTACAAAGAGGGAATGACGAATGTTTTACTAATTGATGAGGTTCAGCTGTGCCCGCAGTTTGAACTTGCAATTAATAGTATTTATACAAAAGGAATTTATGATATTTACATTACTGGTTCAAACGCATTTTTATTAAGTTCAGATTTAGCAACACTTTTTACCGGAAGAACGATGGAAATAAAAGTATATCCATTTTCTTTCGTGGAATATCTAACTTATTATGGAATTACAGATAGATATGATGAAGCTTTTGATCGGTATGTCCGAACTGGTGGTATGCCTGGATCTTATGTATATAGGACTGAGGACAGACAGTATGATTACGTTAAGGATGTGTATGCAACCATTCTTATCAGAGATTTGGTTGAAAAGTATAAGATAAGAAATAAATCAGAGTTCACCAACATATCTGAATTCATGATGGATAACATCGGTAATTTACTTTCGCCTAATAATATCAGCAAAACTTTAAAAAATGACCAGAGTGAGATAACCAGAAAGACGGTGTCAAAATACATTGGTTATTTGGAACATGCCTTTCTGTTCTATGAGGCAAAACGGTATGATTTAAAAGGGAAAAAATATCTGGCAAATAATAGTAAATATTATCTTTGTGATACATCATTTCGTTATGCAGTCAATGGTACACGAAACATGGACTTTGGAAGAGTTTACGAAAATATTGTTTATCTGGAGCTGTGTAGGAGAGGATATGAGGTATATGTGGGAAAACTTTATAAAAAGGAAGTGGATTTTGTAGCTAAGAAACGTGAGACTCAAATATATATTCAGGTAAGTGATAATATTTCAGACAAAAAAACATTTGAAAGAGAATATTCGCCTTTGCTTGCAATAAGAGATGCATATCCTAAGATGATAATTGCAAGAACACATCATGAAACATATGATTACAAAGGAGTGCAAGTGGTTGATATCTGTAGATGGTTACGAGAATAGCATTTTTTACGTTTTGTATTAAGCGCTTGCGCGACGGCAGACAGTGTTATGAAAAAACGTCATAAGATTCTGTATCTCTAAGAAAGAGGCATGAACTATCTGATAAAAACTGTCTTTTCAAAGTTAGACAACCGCCTTGGATGATGTTCGCTCTAGGCAGATATGAATGCTTTGCGTATTAGAGGTTCATAGGACTTGTTATATAAATGGCAACGCGGGCACATGGACGTGCCCGCGAGGCGCAACCGCACATGGATGTTCGTTTGCGCCGGTTGCCAAAGGATTGATTTCTTGTCGTACAAGTCCTTTGAACCTCTTATGCGTGAAGCCCTGAATATCTGCCTAGAGCGGACACATCCTGGCGGCAGTCTAAGCTGTGCCAAGACAGTTTAATAAATCCATGCTTCTTTCGAGAGACACGACGAATCTGATTCCAATCTTTTTTCATAACACTGTCTGCCGTCACGCAAGCGCTAAACATAAATGCGAATAAAAAGACGCTCCTACAAAAGGAGCGCCCCTGTGATGATTACTTTCCGTTGTGTTTCTCTTCACAGTACTTGCAGCGATACACTTCATTTTCTTCATCCGTCAGAATAAAGATCTGGTCGAGCTCCTGCTCGATAGATGTGATACATCTAGGGTTCTTGCAGGAGATGACATTTTTAATCTCACGTGGAAGTGTCAACTCTTTCTTGTCGACAATTTTATTGCCCTGAATGACATTGACAGTAATGTTGTGATCGATATAACCTAGAATATCGAGATCTAATGCATCGATCGGACATTCTACTTTGATGATATCTTTCTTTCCCATCTTATTACTTTTTGCATTCATAATAAT
>ENA-OUQM01000472-OUQM01000472.1-human-gut-metagenome-genome-assembly--contig:-NODE-472-length-26801-cov-13.190309_pt1 | contig 26801 bp, 15 predicted proteins | sample MGYA00237949_ERZ548830 | MGnify/ENA primary metagenome ERZ548830 (study PRJEB26490, sample SAMN05194706) | human gut metagenome | biome: terrestrial biome; feature: human-associated habitat; material...
TTGTTAAACTCCTTTCAAATATGTACTTATTTGAGCTTTTGTCTTTCGAACGGACTGTTTCCAGTCTGTTCACAGACCTATAGTTATTGTCTCACAAAATTGGCTGTTCGTCCAGCATATTTTGATAAAAAATTACAAAGACCGCCGAAAAACGATAAAATTTCCGGAGGCCTTTGCGATTGTTCGGTTTGATTTTCTTACGATGGAAGAAAACTTTTTTAATTATCAGATTTTTTTAACAATTTCTTTTGCGCTCTTAAAAATGTGATTCGATGGGATCACGCCGCGAACACAAGAGAGCGGATAAATGTTGGAATTTCTTCCAACCACAGTTCCGGGGTTCAGTACACTGTTGCAGCCTACCTCGACTTCATCACCGAGCATTGCACCGAATTTTTTCAGTCCGGTTTCGATCTGCTCGTTGGCACCTTTGACAACAACCAGCTTTTTGTCGGATTTTACATTAGAAGTAATGGAACCGGCACCCATATGTGCCTTATATCCAAGAACGGAGTCGCCGACGTAATTGTAGTGCGGAACCTGTACTTTATTAAAGAGAATGACATTTTTCAGCTCTGTGGAGTTTCCGACAACGGCACCTTCGCCGACGATGGCGTTTCCGCGAATAAAGGCACACTGGCGGATTTCAGCACCCCTTCCGATGATGCATGGGCCGTTGATGGAAGCGGTCGGTGCGATCACGGCATCTTTTGCGATCCAGATATTTTCACCGCGTTTTTCATATTCTGCAGGATCGAGTGTTTCGCCGAGTTCAAGAATAAAGTTCTTGATGTGCGGCAGCACTTCCCAGGGATATGTTTTGCCTTCAAAAATTTTTGCGGCAATCGTCTGGGTTAAATCATAAAGTTCAGAAATAGTTGCATCTTTCATAATACGAGTGATCCTTCTTTCTTATAAAATTTTTCCAAAGGAAAGAAATAGGTATTGCAAGGTCAGAGGAACAATACATGCTCCAAAATCCTCTGCTATTTTACCACATTTTAGCGGGTCTGTGTGGCTTTTTTTCTTTCGAAAGCAGTCGATTTTGCAGATGCACCGCTTGCAGAAGAACTTTTTCCGGCGTCGGAGCGGGGAGAAGTAGCTTTTGCATAAAACGGCGCAGATGCATCAAAACTGTTTTTTAACTGAAACTGGTTCCGCAGCTGCTTGACATTTACGGTGTGGCGTGTCACAAAGCTTTCCAGCTTTCCCATATATTCTTCGGAGGTGATAGAACCTTCTGCCACATAGGTAAGTCCCTTCTCCCAGCTTGCCGTCAGTTCCGGATTCAGAAGCGGGCGGATCGACTGGTGGACGACATCGTAGATCATTTCGCCAAGTTGCGTCGGTGTGATGATCTGTGTCTTTTTGTTCAGGGCAAGATACTTGATGAAGACCAGCTTTTTCAGAATTTCCGCACGCGTCGCACTTGTTCCGATGCCACTTCCTTTGATCTGCTCCCGCAGTTCCTCATCCTCAATGAGCTGACCGGCATTTTCCATTGCCAGAATCATGGAACCGGAGGTGTAACGCTTTGGAGGAGAGGTTTCCCCTTCCTTGATAGAAAGGTCGAGAAGGTTTAGCTCACTGCCTTTCTTTAACTGGGACAGCGCTGCGAGAAAAGCGGTATCGCAGGTTGTTTCCTCATCTTTTTTGCTGTCACCTTCCTCGGTCTTTTTACGGAAAAAGGAGTAGTGCATAGCTTTTAAATACCCCTCCTGTATGAGAACGCGGAAGTTGGAGAAAAATGGTTCATCGCCAATCTCTGTAACGAGAGCCACTTTCTGATAAACGGCAGGCGGATAAAAGATGCCAAGGAAACGTCGGACAATGGTCTCATAAACCTTTGCGGAAAGCTCCGGGAGATTTCGCAGATTGCCGATTCCTTGTCCTGTCGGAATAATCGCATAGTGATCTGTGATCTGCTTATCGTTCGTGTAACGGGTGGAGCCGATTGCTTTCCAGCTCTCCCCTTGCAGGATTTCCCCGGCCAGATCGCAGCAGATAGGATACTGTTGCAGGCCGTGCAGATTTTTGTGGATTTCCTTTGCAACGGCAGAAGAGAGTACGCGGGCATCGGTTCGCGGATAGGTAACCAGTTTTTTCTCATAGAGTTCTTGGACAACTTTCAGCGTCTCATCCGGACTTATTTTGAAAAAGCGGGCGCAATCGTTCTGTAACTCTGCAAGATTGTAAAGCAGCGGTGCATTCTTGTTTTCTTTTTTGCGTTCTATTTTCAGCACATGAGGGATCAGGGGATTCTGGGTTTTTAACTCTGCGATCAGCTTTGCTGCATCCTCTTTTTTCTGGAATCCATTTTCTTTGTAGAGAAGCGGAGAGTTAAAATAACGGCTGCCCTTTACGGCACGCCATTCACCTTCAAATTCACGCCCGTTTAAAGACAAACCGGCGATAACGCGATAAAAGGGCGTTTTTACGAAACTGCGGATTTCACGCTCCCGGCGGACCACCATGCCAAGCACACAGGTCATGACACGACCGACAGAGATGGACTGATACCTGGTGCCAAGATACGATGCGACGGCATTTCCATATTTCAAAGAGAGAAGACGGGAAAAGTTAATGCCCATCAGATAGTCTTCTTTGGCACGGAGATAAGCGGAGGCTGAGAGATTGTCGTACTCGCTTTCGTCTTTTGCCTCCCGGATGCCGCGTAAAATTTCTTCTTCTGTCTGAGAATCAATCCAGACACGTTTCTGTTTCTTGTTTTTGACACCGGCCATCTGTGCGACAAGACGATAGATATATTCTCCCTCCCGCCCGGAGTCGGTACAGACGTAGATAGTTTCGATATCTTCCCGGTGAAGCAGGCTGCTTACAATATGGAACTGTTTCTTTACTTCCGGAATCACTTCATATTTAAATTTTTCAGGCAAAAAAGGCAGGGTCTCAAGACTCCACCTCTTTAATGCAGGATCATATTTTTCCGGGTAGCTCATCGTAACCAGGTGACCGACGCACCAGGTTACGACGGAAGTTTCCGATTCCAGATACCCGTCCCTGCGCTGCATATTCTGTTTTAATGCTTTTGCGAATTCCTGAGCAACGCTCGGTTTCTCCGCGATGTATAAAGATTTTGTCATTTATCTGCACTCATCATTCGAAGTGGCCAGGCAAGGAGCAGTCCACCTCCGATTATATTTCCGATAGTTACAATAACCATACTCTTTAATGCAGCACCAAGAGAGATGCCGCCCGGAACGAGAAGTGCGGCGGTAACGAAGGTTGCCATATTGGCAACACAGTGTTCGAAGCCGGCAACAACGAATCCGGAAATACAAAGTATGATCATGAAAAATTTGGCAACTTCATTTTTGCACTTCATACCGCAGGCAACGGCAAGACATACGAAGAAATTGCAGAGAATGGCACGGAAAAACATTTCTCCCACGGGAATGGAAAGCTTGTTTCCGATAAATCCAGCATAATAATCGGTGGTGCCGGATGCACCTGCCAGCACGAAGATGACAGAGAGAATCAGACATCCAACGAAGTTTCCAATGTAACTGACGAGCCATACTTTTCCAACCTGCGTCCAGGATACCTTTTTATCAAAGGCACCAAACGCCATTACAAGATTGTTTCCGGTAAAAAGTTCTGCGCCGATGAACACGATCAGAAGGACGGCAATGGCGAATACGACGCCGCCGAGCAGCTTGCCCCATGCCGGTTCGGTACTTTGAAATACATTGCCGACCACATTGGAGAAGATCATGGCTACGACAATAAAAAAGCCTGCCATCACGGAACGGAGAAAATATTTCCCCGGTTGCTCTTTCAGCAACTTCGCTTTGTTTACCGCTGCCTCTGAAAATTTTTGTACGTCATCATAAGGCATATGTTACTCCTTTCTTGTGTCCCACATATGAAAGGGGACACATCCCCGTTTTTTGTCCTGGGGAAGGCCATTATTCCCGGGACGGATTGTAAGAGTGTCACCGGGTTCGCTCTTTCAACTTTGGCTATTATATCATCTTCGAAGAAAATTCGCAATGAAGGAACATGAAAAAACTGCGTTTCCGCAGAAGTGTCAGAAAACAGAAGGAAAAATGACAGATTGTATGAGAAGCGTGCGGTCAAAAACCGTTCCATGAGAATAGTGGGAAGGAGGAGGCGTGCGCGAAATCGGAAATAGATGCTGAAAGAAAAATCGATGCTATTGTAGAAAAAAAAGAAAAAATTTGAAAAATTTTAAAAATTGCTGTTGACAAACCGGATGAACAGTGCTAGAATCTATAAATGTCAGCGGGACATAAGCGCTGATGAAAATAAGATATGGGATCTTAGCTCAGCTGGGAGAGCATCTGCCTTACAAGCAGAGGGTCATAGGTTCGAGCCCTATAGGTCCCATATTTACCAAATTGTATATGGCGAGATAGCTCAGTTGGCTAGAGCACGCGGTTCATACCCGCGGTGTCGAGGGTTCGAATCCCCCTCTCGCTATGTCAGAGACCCTTGCGCAGGCAGGGGTCTTTTTGCGTTTCGAAGAAAAAGGAGCGAATTACGAATGTTTTTATAGTAATCTGGCAGCAAAGGGGCCAAATTACCTTTTGCCTCTAACATCTTTGGGATGCGTATAGTATAATGAACGGAGAACATAAGAAAATTTTGGGGCAGAAAGGGGAGACGATTCGTGAAACTGTTTCATTTATCAGATCTTCACATCGGGAAGCGAGTAAATGAGATTTCGATGATCGAAGATCAGAAATATATTTTGGCACAGATCCTGCAGGCAGCAGAGCAGGAAAAACCGGATGGAGTTCTGATTTCCGGGGACGTTTATGACCGCACGATTCCGACAACGGAGGCGGTGCAGGTATTTGATACCTTTTTAACCAGCTTTTCAAGGCTGGAAATTCCGGTTTTTATTATTAGCGGCAATCATGATTCGGCGGAGCGTTTGGCTTTTGGATCGAGTCTGATGGGCAGGAGTGGGATTTATTTTTCGCGGATCTACGATGGAGGGATAGAAAGGTTTCCGTTACGGGATTCGTATGGAACAGTATGGATTCATCTGCTGCCGTTTTTGCGACCGTCAACGGTGCGCCATGCTTTGCCGGAATGTGCGGAGGAAGTACAGTCTGCGGCGGATGCCGTACGGGTTGCGCTGGAACGGACAAAAATCGATGTCGGTGAACGAAACATTCTTCTGGCACACCAGTTTGTAACAGGCGCACTGCGATGTGATGCAGAGGAATTGCAGGTGGGGGATGTGGATCAAATTCCCGTAGAACTTTTTGATTCGTTTGACTACGTGGCACTTGGCCATATCCACAGTCCTCAGAAGGTCGGCCGCAAAACGGTGCGTTACTGCGGTGCACCGCTCAAATATTCCTTTTCCGAGGTTGGACAGGAAAAGTCGATTACTGTCGTGGAACTGGAAGAAAAAGGAAAGATTGTACTTTCTGCAATTCCGTTAAAGCCGATCCATGATCTTCGTAAAATTCGTGGAACATATCTGGAAGTGACAGAAAAATCCTTCTATGAAGACAGCAACCGGGAGGACTATCTGCAAGTGACGCTGACAGATGAAGAGGATGTACCGGATGGAATGGCAAAGCTTCGGACGATCTATCCCAATCTGATGCGTCTGGAATACGATAACCAAAGAACTCGTTCCAACAATGAAGTGAGGGCGGCGGAACGGGTCGAAGAAAAATCGGAATTGGAGTTGTTTCGGGAATTTTATGAACTGCAGAATAATCAGGGCATGACGGAACAGCAGGAAGCATTTGTGGAAGCGTTGCTGCGGAGGATAAAAGAATGAAACCAAAGAAACTGATCATCAGTGCATTCGGACCGTATGCCGACCGGATGGAACTGGATTTTACACAGCTGGGAGAGGAAGGTCTGTATCTGATCACGGGCGACACCGGAGCCGGAAAAACGACGATTTTTGATGCAATTACATTTGCACTTTATGGAGAGGCAAGTGGCGAAATCCGAAAAGGAGAGATGTTCCGCAGCAAATATGCAAAACCGGAGGTACGCACCTTTGTAGAACTTACCTTTCGATACCGTGGAAAAGATTATACAATAAAACGGAATCCGGAATATGAGCGCCCGAAGGAACGTGGACAGGGTACGACGAAGGAAAAAGCCGGCGCAGAACTGATTTTTCCGGACGGGCGGCAGCCGGTGACAAAAAGTGCGGAAGTGACAAAGGCAGTAGCAGAGCTTCTTGGTCTGGATCAGCGGCAGTTCCGACAGATCGCCATGATTGCGCAGGGCGATTTCCAGAAGCTTCTCCTTGCTGGAACAGCGGAACGAAGTGAAATTTTTCGAAAAATGTTCCATACAGAAATATATCAGGAGCTACAGAACCGGCTGCGTGATGCCGCAAAGGAACGATGGAAAATCTATGATGAGAAAAAACGGAGTATCAGCCAGTATCTTGATCATATTGTCTGCCCGGAGAATGCAAAATTCCAGAAGGAACTGGAAAAGCTGAAAAAAGAAAAGTTCGATGGGCAGGTAATGCGTGGCATGGAATTGCTGGCACTTTGTATTGAACTGGATGAGGAAAAGCTTTCCGAAATGGAAGAAAAACGCAATATGCTGGAAAAGCAGATAGAACAGAAGAATCGGCTGCTTGGAAAAGTAAAGGAGAGTCGGAAACGACAGGAGGAAAAAGTACGGAAAGAAAAAGAGCTGGAAGAGGTGACTCCGGAAGAAACAGAAAAAAGACAGAAAAGTGAGCAGGCAGACCTTGCAGCTTCTGAAGTGGAAGAGCTTGATATGCAAATGCGTACAGAACAGGAAAGCCTGGAAAGTCTGAAGAAAATGAAGCGGGAGAAAGCAGAGCTTCTGGAAAAGCAGGAGGAACTGCAGAAGATAGCCGAAGAGAAGACAGGACTGCAAACCGAGCAGGAACAGGCCAGAGTGCGGCTGTGCCGGGAAAGAGAACGGGAAAAGGAATTAATTGACGTAAATACGGTTTTGGAGCGGGTGCAGCAGAACGAAATACAGACGCAGGCGCAAATGGAAACGATTCGATCATGCCGGGAGGCAGTTCAGATATCGGAGACCAAGGCCAGAAGGCTTGCGTCAGAATTAGAAAAACAGCAGAAGCAGGAGAAGAACCTGATTGTCCAGTTGGAAACAACGGCGGAGCTGCTGACGGAAAGACAAGATGCTTCGCTTCAGGAGGAGAAATATCGTCAGGCGCGGATGGAATTTTCACAGTTGCTTGCAAAGTGGGTTGCAGCACAGAACATGAGAGAAGAAAAACAGGCAGCGTATCAAACAGGTCTGAAAAAGAGAAATCAGATGCGGGAAGCATATCAGAAAATGGAACAGCTGTTTCTGGATGCGCAGGCGGGAATTCTGGCGGAAAAACTGACAGAAGGAACACCGTGTCCGGTCTGCGGATCTGTGCACCATCCATTGCCGGCCAAAAAGGCAGACAATGCTCCGGATAAGAAAACGCTGGATCAAAAGAAAGAAGATCTGCAGACGCAGAATGAAGCAACAGCGGCTTTGAGCGAGGCGGCAGGGGCATGCGCCAAAGGAGCGGATGAGGCGCGGGAAGAACTGATCCGGCGAAGTACACAGAAAAAAGAAGAACAGGAGAGACTGAAACAGCTTTCCGAAAAACAGTTAGAACAGGTGGCCGGGAAAAGAGAACAGCAGCTGGCAGAAGAAGAAAAACACCAGAAAATACGCCGGGAAGAATATGTCATCTATGAAAAACAACAGCAAAAGGAGCGAACCGAGCTGGAATTGCTGAGAAATGCGATAACAGAAAAACAGGCAGAGCTTGGAAGACTGTATGGAGAGAAGCAGACACTCTTGGAACAGCTGAAACGGAAGATGGAAGAAGTACAAAAAACGATCGGTGCGTGTCCGGTTACGGAGGAACAGCCGGTTATCGTAACAGCTGTTCTTTATGAAAAACGTCTTAAGGAGGAAAACAGCAGGATTCTTTTAGAGAAAGAAAAAATACTGGAAAAACAGAGAGAATGGAATGCTCTGAAACAGGCGATTCAGACAGAAACGGAACAAGCGGAGCAACGTGAGAAGGTGATTCATGAAAAAGAGCTGCTGGAAGCCGGAATCAAAGAAACGGAAAAAATGCTGCTGCGGAAAATCGGGGAAAAAGAGGCGCAGCTTGCAGGAAAAGACGAAAGGCAGCTGAGAATCAACATTTCTGCATTTCGGGAGAAAAAGGATCGGCTGGAACAGGAACAGCGTAAAGCAAAGAAAACGTATGAGACGGTAAAAAAGCGGTATACGGAAGTCCTTGCGGCATTAGAAGCTATTCGATCTCTGGAAGAGAACGAGGAAACGGAAGATGCCCTTCCTTCGGAAGCAGACCTGCAGGAAAGTATTGCGGAGCTGATGAAACAGAAACAGGAGCTGGATCAGAAATACAATGAACAGTACCATGCGGCAAATACAAACCGTAACACGTATGCGGCGGTACGGAATCAACAGGATCAGATGCAGGTGGTAGAAGAGGAGTATACGTGGGTACGCGCACTTTCCGACACTGCATGCGGTTTGCTGAACAGTAAGTGGAAAATTGAGCTGGAAACATACGTTCAGATGGCATATTTTGACCGGATTCTGCGAAAAGCCAATCTGCGTTTTTTAACAATGAGCAGCGGTCAGTACGAGTTGAAGCGCAGGGAGGAAGGTGCAAACAAAAAAGAAAAAGCCGGTCTGGATCTGAATGTCATTGACCATTATAATGGCACGGAGCGCAGTGTGCGTACGCTCTCCGGAGGCGAATCCTTTCAGGCGTCTCTTTCGCTGGCACTTGGTCTGTCGGATGAGATTCAGTCATACGCAGGTGGAATCCAGCTTGATGCGATGTTTGTAGATGAAGGCTTTGGATCTCTCGATGAAGAATCACTGAATCAGGCGGTCAAAGCATTAGAAGGGCTGGCGAATGGAAACTGTATGGTGGGCATTATCTCTCATGTACCGGAACTGAAAGAACGAATTGAGAAAAAAATAGTCGTGACAAAAAACAGAAACTGCAATAGCGTTGGAAGCATGGCAGTCATTGAATAGGCATTACCGTTCGCTGGGTACCGGTGAGCGATAACAACAGGTGGAAATTATGAAAATGGATTTCTAAATTTCTTGTCAGCAGACGAATGCGATGGTATAATAGGATGCGTTGGGCTTGAAAAAGGGTACAGCATACTTGTTTTGCATAAGATCGGCGCTTTGTGCCGATTCGCAATAGAACGGAGGAAACAAATGAAAACTTCAGATTTTTACTATGATCTGCCGAAAGAATTGATTGCACAGGATCCGCTGGAAGACCGCAGTGCTTCCCGTCTGATGCATCTGAATAAAGAAACGGGAGAATATGAGCATGGTCATTTCCGGGACATTCTGAACTATCTGAAACCGGGAGACTGTCTCGTTATCAATGATACGAAGGTTATTCCGGCACGTCTGTATGGGTCAAAGGAAGGTACAGATGCCGCAATTGAGATTTTACTGTTAAAGAGAAGAGAAAATGACATCTGGGAGACGCTTGTAAAGCCCGGGAAAAAATGTAAAGTTGGTACGGTCATCTCCTTCGGTGATGGTATCCTGACCGGCGAGGTTGTGGATATTGTCGATGAAGGAAACCGCCTGATCCAGTTCCACTATGATGGTATTTTCGAGGAGATTCTCGATCAGCTTGGCGAAATGCCATTGCCGCCATATATTACACATAAACTGCAGGACAAAAACCGCTATCAGACGGTATATGCCAAACACGAGGGAAGTGCAGCTGCCCCGACAGCCGGTCTGCACTTTACGAAGGAACTTCTGCAGCAGGTGCAGGATGCCGGTGTGAAGATTGCGCATGTGACGCTGCACGTAGGGCTTGGCACCTTCCGTCCGGTCAAGGTGGAGGATGTCACACAGCACCATATGCATTCCGAGTTTTATGTTGTAGAAGAAGATCAGGCGAAACTGATCAATGATACAAAAGCAGCGGGTGGTCGTGTGATTGCAGTCGGAACAACGAGCTGTCGCACGCTGGAATCAGCGACAGGAGAGGACGGTATTTTAAAATCCGGAAGTGGCTGGACAGAAATCTTTATTTATCCGGGCTACCACTTTAAAATGATCGACGGACTGATTACAAACTTCCATCTGCCGGAATCCACATTGGTGATGCTGGTATCGGCACTGGCAGGAAAAGAGCATATTATGGCGGCATATGAAGAGGCAGTCAGAGAGAAGTACAGATTTTTTTCCTTCGGGGATGCAATGTTTATAGAATAAAATTCGTTTATGACAAAAGTGTGATGCAGATAGGAAACGACCATAGAGGAACCCATAGAAAGCCCTGTATGGTCGTTTTCTTGTCTTTTGAATCCTCCAAATCTTTCTTTTTTTCTGCTGAAAAACAGAAGATTTTATTAAAGTTTCTGAAAACGAACGGAACTGGGTTGTGCCGGGAGGCGTTTTTGCGTATACTGAAACGTGTTTGAAACAAGGGAGGAAAGATTTTGAAGAAAAACGAAAGAAAAAAGTTTCCGCGCTACGGGATTTTGCCTCTGCTTCTCACGGTAAGTGTGAATTTTCTTGCCTATTTCGGAACGCGGCCATTTACCGACACGTGGAAACATTATAATATGGAAACTGTACTGGAGCGGAAAATCCCGGTAGTTCCCTGGACTGTCACCATATATTTTGGATGCTATCTGATCTGGATTGTGAATTATCTGTTTGCCGCAAGCCGGGAAAAAGAATTTGTCCGGAGATTCTTTGTATCAGATATTATGGCGCGGCTTGTCTGTATGATGTGCTATCTTGTTTTTCCCACAACAAATATTCGGCCTGTACTTCCGGAACAGGGGTTCTGGAATCAGTTACTTGCCTGGTTGTACCGGATCGATGCGGCGGATAATCTGTTTCCGTCCATTCACTGTCTGAACAGCTGGTTCTGCTATATTGCAGTCCGGGGCAGAAAAGATATTCCACGCTGGTATCGGCGCTTCTCTTTCTGGGCAGCAATCGCAGTCTTTATCGCTACTCTTACGACAAAGCAGCATGTGATAGCAGATGTGATGGGTGGAATGCTTCTTGCGGAAGGAATGTGGCAGCTTGCGGGAACCACGCGTCTTGGTGCGTGGTATGGAACTGTGTTGGAACGAAGGAGGTGGAAGAGTCGTGCAGAGTAAGAAAAAAATGATGGTAAATCTTGTTTTTCTTGTTTTGATTTTTACGCTAACCATATACGGTGTCTTCCACGGAGAAGATCTGGAAAATGTGCTGGAGGCAATGCAGCGGGCAGATGCGCGATGGTTGTTGCCTGGAGTGCTTTGCGTTGTGTTTTTTATCTGGGGAGAATCCATCATTATCTGGTATATGATGCATTCCTTCCGGATTCCGGTGAAGAAGCGGACCTGTTTTCTGTTTTCTGCCGTCGGATTTTTCTTCAGCTGTATTACACCATCTGCAAGCGGTGGTCAGCCAATGCAGCTTTATTATATGAAAAAAGAGAAGATATCGCTTCCGGTATCAACAGTGATTCTGATGATTGTTACGATCACTTATAAGGCTGTGCTGGTTGTGGTGGGGCTTGGGCTGGTTCTGTTCGGACAGGGCTTTCTGCACCGGTATCTGACAGAGGTTCTTCCGGTTTTCTATCTGGGGATTGGTCTGAACGTGTTCTGCGTTACAGCGATGCTTATCCTGGTTTTTCATCCGGCACTTGCGCGGATGATTCTGGTTCTGGGATTTAAGACGATGGAAAAGCTGCGTCTGATGAAACGAAAGGAAAGCCGACTGAAAAAGCTGGAGGATTCCATGGAGGTCTACCGGAATACGGCAGCATATCTTGGCACCCATAAAATGGTACTGGTTCATGTTTTTGCAATTACATTTGCACAGCGTCTTGCTTTGTTTGCGGCAACGTGGTTTGTGTACCGTGCATTTCATTTGTCTGGCGTTTCATTTTTTACTATTGTACTGCTGCAGGCAGTGATTTCCGTATCTGTTGATATGCTGCCGCTTCCGGGCGGAATGGGAATCAGTGAGACTTTGTTTCTGAAAATATTTCCGCCGGTATTTGGAGGCGCACTGCTTCTTCCGGCGATGGTGCTCTCAAGAGGACTCGGTTACTACGGAGAGCTTCTGGTAAGTGCGGTTTTTACGGTGATTGCACAGCTTACCATTGGGAATGAAAAAAAAGGAAAAAGAGGGGAAACTACTTATGATAGGGTTTTATGATTATACTGTAATAGCAACGTACATCAGCTTTACATCGTCCATTATCGGCATTTTTCTGGCGATGGGAGGGCATTTTAACTGGGCGGTTTTCTGCCTTGCTTTTTCAGGGCTCTGCGACATGTTTGACGGAAAGATTGCAAGAACGAAGAAAAACCGGACGGAGGACGAAAAATGTTTCGGAATTCAGATTGATTCACTGTGTGACGTGGTTTGCTTTGGCGTTTTCCCGATCGTGCTCTGCTATGAACTTGGTATGACACAATTTTACAGCATTCCGATTCTTATTTTCTATGGTTTGGCAGGTGTGATCCGACTGGGATATTTTAATGTGATGGAAGAAAAACGACAGAGTGAAACGACAGAAAACCGGAAATATTACCAGGGGCTGCCAATTACATCAATGGCGGTAGCATTGCCCCTGCTGTTTGTGTTTGCACCGCTCTGTCAAGGATACTTTCTGATTTTCCTGCATCTGCTGGTGCTGATCGTTGGGGCATTGTTTATTACAAATTTCCGCTTTCGCAAACCGACGAATAAAGAACTTGCGGTGCTTGTGGCGGTGGTTGGCATGGCGGTGCTCCGTGGGCTTCTGATCTGGAGGGGAGGAAGAAGAATTTGAGACTCTGCGCCTATCCATATCGAAAAGAAAGGGAAAATTACCCGGAGCTGGATCTGATCCGCGAGGAGAATGATTTTCAGGATCGTTTTCTGCGCATGGTGTACAGTCATGCGGCCGGCCGTGTTATTATGCGGCCGCTTGTGCAGCCGGTTGTATCGCGTGTGGCAGGATGTTTTCTGGACAGCCGCTGGTCCGTGCCGCTGATTGCTCCGTTTGCTAAAAAAAATCATATTTCTCTGAACGAGTGCGAAAAAAAGCAGTTTGTTTCATTCAATGATTTTTTTGCGCGGAAGCTGAAAAGTGGTGCGCGTCCATTCTCGGATGTACCGGGAGACTTTATCAGCCCGTGTGATGCGCGGCTTACCGTTTATCCGATCTGTGAGAACGGAAAATTCGAGATTAAGAACACGGAGTATACGCTGGAGCAGCTTCTGCGCGACCGAAAACTGGCGAAACGGTATCAGGGGGGAACTTTATTTCTATTTCGACTCTCTGTAGACGATTATCACCGCTATCTGTTTGTGGATGACGGTGTTTGCACGGCAGAACGACGAATTGATGGCCTGCTTCATACGGTGAATCCGGCAGCGAATGACTATCGCCCGATTTATAAAGAAAATACAAGAACGTATACACTGCTGCGGTCGGCAAATTTTGGTACGCTGCTGCAGATGGAGGTTGGCGCGATGATGGTCGGGAAAATTGTGAATGAAAATATCAATGCAAAGAGGCGCGTATTGCGCGGAGAAGAGAAAGGCTACTTTGCCTTTGGCGGTTCAACGATCCTTGTTTTGACGCAGAAGGGAAAAGTAGTGCCGGAAAAACGAATCTGGAATTATTCACGGCTGGGCATTGAGACACGGGTGCGGCAAGGAGAGACTGTTGGGTCTGCCGGAAAAACAGAGTAACAACGAAGTTTCCCGGAAAGCAAAAATGGATTGTGAGGAAAAAATCCTCACAATCCATTTTTTTAAGCCTGCAGCCGTGCCAGATCCTGGTAGAACGTCGGATAAGAGATGTTCACACAGTCAGAACGCAGAATTTCAGTCGGCGTTTCGGCAGCAAGTGACGCAATTGCGAATGACATGGCAATGCGGTGGTCAAGACGGCTGTCGATCTTTGCTCCATGGAACGGTTTTCCGCCTTCGATTCTCATGCCGTCGTCTGTACCTTCGACAGAAACGCCCATGGCGGCAAGCTCATTTACCATAATATCAAGACGATTTGATTCTTTTACCTTCAGTTCTTCGGCGTTTCGGATCACTGTGGTACCATTTGCAGTAGCTGCAAGAACAGCGATAATCGGGATTTCATCAATTAAGGTAGGAATCAGTTCACCCTCAATGACGGTGCCGGAAAGCGACGGGGTATAGCGCACGAGAAGATCTGCAACGGGCTCGCCGCCGGAGCTCTGCTCATTCATCAGCGTGATATCAGCGCCCATTGCATGGCAGACACGGAGCATACCGTCACGTGTCGGGTTGATGCCGACATTTTTGAGAAGAATCTCAGAGCCGGGAACCATCAGTGCTGCCGCAATAAAGTAGGCAGCGGAGGAAATATCTCCCGGAACGCGGACAAGATTTCCCTGTAGAAACGGATCCGGAAGTACGGATGCTGTGAGACCTTCTGAGGTGACGTCAGCACCGAAAAAATTCAGCATCAGCTCCGTATGGTTTCTTGAAAGGGCGGGTTCTGTGACACTTGTTTTTCCGTCAGCATACAGTCCGGCAAGCAGGATACATGATTTGACCTGTGCGGATGCAACCGGTGAAAGATAGGAAATGCCGTGGAGCGGATGCCCGTTGATTTCAAGTGGAGCGCAACCGTTTTCCGGGATACTTCGAATGGAAGCACCCATCTGGGTCAGCGGACGGATGATGCGGTCCATTGGACGCTTCTGAATGGAAGCGTCACCGGTGAGTGTGCTGGAAAAGTTCTGTCCGGCCAGAATTCCGGAAATCAGGCGTGTCGTTGTTCCGCTGTTTCCACAATCGAGAATGGCAGACGGAGCGGAAAGACCGTGCAGACCTTTTCCGTGAATAAGGATGTGTTCCGGCGTGTTTTCAATTTCAATGCCCATGCTGCGGAAGCAGGAAATGGTGGAGAGACAGTCGGCACCCTGTAGAAAGTTCGTGACCTCTGTGATTCCTTTTGAAATGGCACCGAACATGACGGCGCGGTGAGAGATGGATTTATCTCCCGGCACGGATATTTCGCCGCGCAAGGGGTGTATTGCTTTCTGAAACTGCATAAGTTTAATTCCTCCTGGGATGATGGAAAGCTCTAATTGCGTGTATGGATGGTATAGCCATGATCTTTTAAGACTTTGCGTGCCAGAATACCCGGCTGCTCTTCGTAGAACTCTATGCGGAGTGCACCTTCTTCAAACTCACGGTTATGTGTAATACCGATATTTTTAATACTGATCTGATTGATGGCAAGAATGGTTGTAACCGCTGCAATTCCGCCGGCTTCATCAAGCAGGTCACAGTAAAGAACGTATTCTTTTTTAGTCGGTCCGTAGGAAGAATCGTCCATGGAGTTACGGTACTCGCGGGAACTCTCGAACATATTGTAGAGTTCGTGTCCTTTTTTGTTATCGACCAGGTATTTTGCCTGGACAAGAATACGGATATAGGAGTCGAGTACGCTGGAGAGCTGTTTCTGGTTCGAAAGACAGATCTGCTGCCATACCTCAGGGGAAGACGAGGCAATGCGGGTGATGTCCTTGAAACCTCCGGCGGCAACGGTTTTCATCTGTTCCTCCGGGGTGTCGAGAGAAGCAAGTGCATTAACAAGCGTAGCGGCAACGATGTGCGGCAGGTGGCTGACACCTGCGGTGATATAGTCGTGTTCCTCGTAGGTCAGAACCATTGGAATGGCTTTTAAGGACTGTACAAGGTCAACAAAAGCGGAAACAGCAGCGATTTCGACGTCTGGTCCGGGCGTAATCATATAGTAAGCATTTTCCAGCAGATAATCCGTTGCGCTGGAATATCCTGTTTTTTCGGAACCTGCCATCGGATGTCCGCCAATAAACTGGTGTGTCATGCCGAGTGTTTCCACTGCCTGATGAATCTCACCTTTTACACTTCCGACGTCTGTGATGATACAGCCTGGTTTTGCGATGCCCTTCACGAATGGAAGATAGGAGATATTAGTGCTGACAGGAGCACATAAAAAGATATAGTCACAGTCGGCAAAGCGGTCATCCCGCTCTTCCAGCGCAATGTCAATCACGCCTTCCTGAATGGCCTCTTCAATCGTGGCTTTTGTGCGGCAATAGGCCATCAGCTTGTACTCCGGATGAACCTTTCTGAGGGTTTTTGCAATGGAGCCGCCGATGAGACCAAGGCCGATAAAGCCGATACAGATTTTTTCGGATGTATCACACATAGTTCAAGTAGTCCTTTCTGACATTTTTCGTAATAAATCGTATAACTGACATTGTAAAGCATCTGAAATCAAATGTCAAAGATTTCTTGCTTTAAAGTGACAAAGCATTGAAAAAGCGTTACCGCATCACTGATGCCGGCGAAATATAACAAAAGAAACAGCGATACAGATTGCCTTGATGAATCCGGCAGATTCTACAGAAAATACAGATAAAAAAGCAAAACAAAGGCATAATAACCATCTGAAATACATGTAAAATCAAAAAAATCAGAAAAATATTGTGAAATATGAATAATATACTTGCAAAAAAGAAAAAACTTTAGTAGAATAGTGACTATGATAAGAGAAACGAAAAGACGTGAATCTTTTACAAAAGCAGACAGGCGATGAAGAGCGGCCTTATAATCTGCAAATTTACTTAATGGGAGGTATTACATATGGACGTTTTTAGAACTGACCGAATCAGAAATGTGGTGTTGCTGGGGCACAGCGGTTCCGGAAAGACGAGTCTGACAGAAGCAATGGCTTATCTTTCCGGTATGACAAGTCGTCTCGGAAAAGTAACGGATGGAAATACCGTCAGTGATTTCGATAAAGAAGAAATCAAACGGAAATGCTCTGTTTCAACAACACTTGTTCCAGCCGTATGGGGAAAAAACAAGATCAACATTTTAGATACCCCTGGTATGTTTGATTTCGTGGGAGAAGCACAGGAAGCCGCATCAGCAGCGGATGCCGCAGTGATCGTGGTATCCGGAAAAGCAGGTGTGCAGGTGGGAACCCAGAAAGCATGGGAACTCTGCGAAAAATACAATCTTCCGCGTATGATCTTTGTAACGGAAATGGATCAGGATGATGTCAGCTATCGCCAGGTGGTGGAACAGCTTACCGAACTGTACGGAAAACGAATTGCACCGCTTCATATGCCTCTGCGTGAAAATGGTAAATTTGTAGGATATATCAATATCGTAAAGAACAAAGGCCGCCGATATATTGAAAAAGATAAAAAAGAAGAATGCCCGATTCCGGATTACTCTGTAGAATATCTGGAGAAGTACCGTGAAACACTGATGGAATCCGTGGCTGAAACCAGTGAAGAATTTATGGATCGTTATTTTGGCGGAGAGGAGTTCTCCGTAGCGGAAATCTCGGCAGCACTTGCCATGAACGTTGGGGAAGGCTCTATCGTTCCGGTTTGCATGGGATCTCCAGTGAATCTGCAGGGTGTATCGAACCTTCTCGATGACATCTGCGGATACTTCCCGGATCCGTCTGCCCGTCCATGTGCAGGAATCAACCTCGATACAAACGAGATTTTTGAAGCAAACTATGATTTTGCAAAACCGAAGAGTGCTACAATTTTTAAGACAATTGTCGACCCGTTCCTCGGAAAATATTCGATGATCAAGGTTTGTTCCGGCGTTATCAAAAGCGATGATGTACTCTATAATGTAGATCAGGAATCGGAGGAAAAGCTGAATAAATTATATGTACTCGAAGGTTCCAAACCGATTGAAGTACCGGAGCTCCATGCAGGAGATATTGGTGCCATTGCAAAACTCGGCGATGCAAGAACCGGTGATTCCCTGGCAACGAAGAATAATCAGGTACGCTACGGAAAGCCGGATGTTTCGACACCATACACTGCAAAACGGTACAAACCGAAGAACAAAGCCGATGTAGATAAAATCTCCCAGGCATTTGCAAAGATGATGCAGGAAGACCTGACCATGAAAGCTGTCAATGATTCTGCAAACCATCAGACATTGCTGTATGGCATGGGTGACCAGCACATTGATATGATTGTCAGCAAGCTGCTGGAGCGGTATAAAGTGGAAGTAGAATTGTCCCGTCCGAAGGTAGCATTCCGCGAGACGATCCGCAAAAATTCTGATGTGGAAGCAAAATATAAAAAACAGTCCGGTGGCCACGGCCAGTACGGTCATGTAAAGATGCGTTTCTCCGCGTCCGGCGACTTGGAAAAGCCGTATATCTTTGAACAGGAAGTTGTAGGCGGTGCTGTTCCGAAGAACTATTTCCCGGCTGTGGAAAAAGGTATTCAGGAAGCCGTACAGAAAGGTCCTCTGGCAGCATACCCGGTAGTCGGTGTGAAAGCGGTTCTGTATGATGGCTCCTATCATCCGGTAGACTCCTCTGAGATGGCATTCAAGACCGCAGCGATCCAGGCATTTAAGAAAGGCTTTATGGAAGCATCGCCGGTTCTTCTTGAACCAATTGTTTCAATGAAAATTACAGTGGACGACAAATATACCGGCGATATCATGGGAGATCTGAATAAACGCCGCGGCCGTGTACTTGGTATGAACCCGGATCACAAAGGTCATACAATTATCGAAGCCGATGTTCCGGAGCTTGAAATCTACGGATATGGCACAACGCTCCGTTCCATGACAGGCGGAAGCGGCGAATTTGCCTATGAATTTGCAAGATATGAGCAGGCTCCGTCGGATATTCAGGCAAAAGAAATTGAAGCAAGAGCTTCAAAGGTTGAAAAAGCAGAAGAATAAAGGTACGTAAAGTAAGAATTGTTTTATAAAAAGGATTCATAAAAAAGCAGAAATCCGGTTTCAAAAGCAAAATTCGCTTTGGAACCGGATTTTTCTGCTGCTTTTGAAGAAAAACCGAGGATATAGGAAAAAATAAATTGTAAAAACGGGAAAAGAGTGATAGAATACAGCTATATGTTCAAATGCCCCTGTTGTCGAATGCGTCAGCATGGGAAAAAAGAACTTTGAACTTGAACATGCAGGAGGTTACCCATGAGTAAAAGATATGAGCCACAGAACATTGAGAAAAAGTGGCAGAAGATCTGGCAGGATGAAAAAGCCTTTGCCGCTACAGATGATTATACAAAACCGAAATATTATGCGCTGGTTGAGTTCCCGTATCCGTCAGGACAGGGACTTCACGTAGGCCATCCGCGTCCATACACCGCACTGGATATTGTAGCCAGAAAGCGCAGAATGCAGGGCTATAACGTTCTGTACCCGATGGGATGGGATGCATTTGGTCTTCCGACCGAGAACTATGCGATTAAAAATCATATCCATCCGAAGATCGTCACAAAAAATAACGTACATCACTTCAAAGAGCAGCTGCAGTCCCTGGGATATTCCTTTGACTGGGACAGAGAGATTAACACGACAGATCCGGAATACTATCACTGGACCCAGTGGATTTTCCTGAAACTTTTTAAAGCCGGACTGGCATACAAAAAAGAGATGCCGATCAACTGGTGTACTTCCTGTAAGGTAGGTCTTGCCAATGAGGAAGTCGTAAACGGTGTGTGTGAGCGATGCGGAAGCCCGGTTGTCCGCAAAGTAAAGAGTGAGTGGATGCTGAAAATCACGGAGTATGCAGACAAGCTGATCGATGGTCTGGACGGCGTTGATTATATCGAGCGTGTAAAGACTTCCCAGAAAAACTGGATCGGACGTTCCCATGGTGCAGAGGTGGATTTCTCCCTGAAAGACAAACCGGAGAAGCTGACGATCTACACGACACGTCCGGATACTCTGTTCGGTGTTACGTATATGGTACTTTCCCCGGAACATCCGTACATTGATCAGTACAAAGAAGAAATCAAGAACTGGGATGAGGTTTGTGCATACCGTGAAATGGCAGCCAGAAAATCAGATTTCGAGCGTTCCGAGCTTGCAAAAGATAAGACCGGTGTGATGATCGACGGACTCTCTGCAGTCAACCCGGTAAATGGAAAAGAGATCCCGATCTGGATTTCTGATTATGTACTGATGAGCTATGGTACCGGTGCTATCATGGCTGTACCGGCACACGATGAGCGTGACTGGGAATTCGCAAAGAAATTTAATATGCCGATCATTGAGGTTGTTGCAGGCGGTGATGTACAGAATGAAGTATATACCGATGTTGCAGAGGGCACGCTGGTCAACTCCGGCTTCCTGAACGGACTTTCTGTTGCCGAAGCAAAAAAGAAAATTCTTGAATGGCTCGAAGAGAACCACGTTGGAAAAGCAAAAACAAACTATAAGCTGCGTGACTGGGTATTCTCCCGTCAGCGTTACTGGGGTGAGCCGATTCCGATCGTACACTGCGACAAATGCGGTTACGTTCCGGTTCCGGAAGAATCCCTTCCGCTGGAGCTGCCGGATGTAGAGAGCTACATGCCGACCGATAACGGCGAGTCTCCGCTGGCTGCCATGACAGACTGGGTCAACACCACCTGCCCGTGCTGCGGAGGACCTGCAAAACGTGAGACCGATACCATGCCGCAGTGGGCTGGTTCTTCCTGGTATTACATCCGCTATACCGATCCGAAGAACAAAGAGGCTCTGGCAGGTAAAGAAGCCATGAAATACTGGCTGCCGGTTGACTGGTACAACGGTGGAATGGAGCACACCACCCTTCACCTTCTGTATTCCCGTTTCTGGCATAAATTCTTGTATGATCAGGGTGTTGTTCCGTGCCCGGAACCGTATCAGAAACGTACTTCCCACGGAATGATCCTTGGCGAGAACGGTGAAAAGATGAGTAAATCCCGCGGAAACGTTGTAAACCCGGATGATATCGTGGCAGAGTTCGGTGCAGATACGCTGCGTACGTACGAAATGTTCATCGGTGCATTTGACTTAAGCGCATCCTGGTCTCAGGAAGGCGTAAAGGGATGCCGTCGTTTCCTTGAGCGTGTATGGAAACTGCAGGACAGTCTGGTAGACGGAGATTCCTATTCCAAAGAACTGGAGTCCAAAATGCATCAGACAATCAAGAAAGTATCCAGTGACTATGAGTCCCTGAAATACAACACGGCAATCGCAGCTATGATGACTCTGGTGAATGAATTCTATAAAGCCGGAAAAGTAACGAAAAAAGAATTTGAAACCCTTCTGATTCTGCTGAATCCGGTCGCACCGCATATGACAGAGGAACTGTGGGCGGATCTTGGATACGAAGGACGTCTGTATCAGACGGCATGGCCGGAGTTTGATGAGGAGAAAACGGTAGAAGCAGTAGCCGAGATCGCTGTTCAGATCAACGGCAAAATGCGCGGAACCATCAAAATCGCCAAAGATGCAGATAAAGAAACCGCAATTGCTGCTGCGAAAGAGGCTATTGCAGACAAACTGACCGGAAACATTGTAAAAGAGATCTATGTGCCGGGAAGAATTGTCAACATTGTTCAGAAATAAGCGAAACATAAGAAGGTTTTGATCCAATTTGGTCTATCTGGTCAATTTGGATCTGCTTAGAAAAGAAAGGAGGCTGATTCTTTTGAAAAGAGTCAGCCTCTTTTTGCTATTAGCTTCTGACAGAATCTGCCGGAAAGAGGAGAAAGAGAATAAGATTCTACAGATATAAATTTTACGATCATACAGGGAGGACGAAACATGGATCTTGAAAAAATCAGACAGGAAGCGTGCTTTGTCGCAGAGGAATTAATTGAGACAGCACAGATGAAACAGGGACAGATTCTGGTGGTTGGCTGTTCTTCAAGCGAGATTCATAATAGTAAGCTTGGAACGGATTCAAGCCGGGAGATCGGGCAGGCGGTGTTTGAGGCACTGTATGCGTGTACGAAGAAGCATGGGCTGTATCTGGCAGCGCAGTGCTGTGAACATCTGAACCGTGCCGTTGTCTTAGAGCGTGCTGCAGCAGAAAAATACGGTTATGAGCCAGTCTGCGCCGTACCGTGGCTGCATGGCGGCGGATCGTTTGCGATGGCAGCGTATTACGGAATGGAGGATGCTGTTACAGTAGAACGCATCCAGGCACATGCGGGTATCGATATCGGAGATGTGCTGATCGGTATGCAGTTAAAAGCAGTAGCTGTTCCGGTCCGTGTGGCACAGAAAACAATCGGAGACGCACATGTTGTCTGTGCGCGGACAAGACCGAAATATATCGGCGGTGAGCGGGCTCGTTATACGGAAGATGCGTTGATGAAAAAATAAAAGCAAGACATGCTGAACGAAAGAATGCCGTGGGGCCGGGAAAAATTCCGAAGCCCACGGCATTTTTCTTCGTTTAAAAAGATGATAAAAGTTTAACCGGATCAGGTAAGCAACAAAGCGGATTGTAAATATTCGCCTGATAAGTTCGTTGCCGTGATTTTGTATGTTACAAATCACTTGCTTTTCGTGCTTCTTTTCTTCGTAAAAAGAAGACTTTCTGCTTGTGGAAGAATGCAGAAACAGAATCTACAAAAATACTTAAATACCGCAGAATCGGCTCTGTTGCGACGGAAAATACAATAAGCAGCATGATACATTTCCGTGACATGTCAGAGATGGCAAAAAGACTGTTCAAATAGGTGCTGCAGAAGATAAAAGCAACGGTGGAGCCGATCAGGATAATCCAGCGCATGAGGTTAAGCGGTTTGCTGATCCGGTAGAGGATCATAAAGCCGACAATGGCGAGCAGAACGGTAGCTGCAGTGGAAATGTCCTCCGAACCGACAGCAAATTCCTGGCCGAAAACGACAAGGGTTGCGACCATCAGAAAATCGGTTAAGGCCGCAGGCAGTGCCCGCGTCAGAATATTCGTAATAAAATGGCCTTCTATCCTGTTTTTGTTCGGCATCAGCGAGAGCAGAAAACCTGGAATACCGATGGTAAACATACTGATCAGGGAAATCTGGGACGGTTCGAGTGGATACGTCACCATTGAGATCAGTGAGAAAATGGACAGCAGGAACGAAAAAATATTTTTTACAAGGAACAGCGTTCCTGACCGCTGCAGATTGTTGACAACGCGGCGCCCTTCGAGCACAATAGACGGCATTTTTGAAAAATCGTTGTCGAGCAGAACCAGTTGTGCGGCCTGCGCGGCAGCATCGCTTCCGGAAGCCATCGCAACAGAGCAGTCAGCGTCTTTTAATGCAAGTACATCATTGACACCGTCGCCCGTCATGGCAACGGTTTTTCCGTTCTTTTTTAATGCCTGGACAAACTGGCGTTTCTGATCCGGTGTGACACGGCCGAATACGGTGTATTTCAAAATTGCTTTTTCAAGCTCTTCCGGTGTTTTTAATGTCGAAGCATCGATATATTCCTCAGCATGGGCAATTCCTGCCTGGCGGGCAACTTCGGATACGGTTACCGGCGTATCACCGGAAATAACTTTAACGCGAACACCCTGATCTTCAAAATAGCGGAAGGTTTCCGGCGCTTCTTTTCGGATGGGATTGGAGAGAAGCACGTAACCCAGCGGTGTGACACGGCCGGAGAGTGCTTTCCCGTCCGGTATCGTGTCGGAAGTGCCAAAAACGAGAAGACGGAAACCTTTCGAGGTATAGGTTTCGATTTCGCTTTGGTATTGTGGAAAATCATCACGGAGAACAAATTCCGGTGCTCCAAGCACGTAGGAGACATTTGAAAATGTTACACTGGAATATTTAAATTCTGAGGAGAAGGAGGTTTTCGAAACGGCAGTTCTGCCATTGGTGTCCGTGAAATATTCCTTCAGCGCTGCCATGGTAATATTGTCATTTGACATAGCAGATGCAAAATCGCCGACCGCGCGGAAAAGTTCCGCTTTTGTGGCTGTGTTTTCGGCAGATTCGGCCGCAATGTCTGCTGAAGAGCTGACAGGAATCAGATCCTGTACTTTCATAGTTGTTTCCGTGATAGTTCCGGTTTTATCTACACAAAGTACATTAACGCGTGCCAGTGTTTCAATACATTTCATATCGTGAACAAGAACCTTCTGCGAGGCCAGCCGCATAACACTGACTGCAAGGGCAACACTTGCAAGGAGATAAAGACCTTCCGGGATCATACCGAGTACGGCGGCGACCATGGAGGTGATACTCTCACGGAATGTTTCATGGGAGACGAAAAACTGCTGGCCAAAGAGCAGAAGACCAATCGGGATAATCAGAATACCGACCATTTTGACGAGCTTGTTGAGTGAACGGATCATCTCGGACTGCTCGCCTTCTTTCATGGCTTTTGCTTCAAGCGTCAGGCGGGAAATATAAGAATCCTCACCAACCTGGGTCAGACGGCTTTTGCAGCTTCCGGAGACGATATAGCTTCCGGACATCAGTTCATCTCCAGGGCGCTTTGTGATCTCATCGGATTCACCGGTAAGAAGTGATTCGTTTACCTGCACCTCACCTTCCAGCACAACTGCATCGGCGCAGATCTGCTTTCCGGCGGTGAATACGACGATATCATCGAGCACAAGATCCTCTGCTGCGAGTGTTATCTCGGCGCCATCGCGGATCGCGGTAGCTTTTGGCGCATTTAGAACAGAAAGCTTCTCCAGTGTCTTTTTTGCTTTGATTTCCTGAACAATACCGATCAGTGTGTTTGCGATGATGACAGGCAGAAACGTAAGATCCCGGAACGAACCGGCAATGATCAGAAAGACGGCAATGATCAGAAAAATCAGGTTGAAATACGTACAGACATTGCTCTTTATGATCTCCGCCGTTGTTTTGGACGGGGGTTCCACTGCACGGTTGGTCCAACCGTTTTCACGGTATTCGGTGACCTGTTCGGCAGAAAGACCTTCGGCGGGATCGGCCTCGTAGCGTGTTGTCGGAACACGGTTGTGTATGCTTTCTGGAATTGTTTTGTTCATAACGGTTACATTCCTCTCCGGCTGTCACGAAAGAAGACAGCCCTGGTGTGATATGATAAAAGATTCTTTGCTGGAAGCTTTTTCCATGATAAGAAGTATACCATAGAACGTCGAAAAAGAAATGAAGGAAGTATTAAATTTTACGAAAAAAGCCCTCCGGGCAGGAGCACACTGCGGCGGAGGGGAATTATGTCACTGGGGCAAGCCGACGCAGGCGGAGAATCCTGCCGTAGCAGGATCCTTTCTAGACGTGTTTAATCCTGCACTTCCTGTAGCTTGCGAATGTTCGGCTCGGCCATCATGGAATAATTCGTGTAGTAGACAACAAAGCCCGGTTTGCTTCCGTTTGGCTTGCGCAGGTTTTTCTTTAAAGTATAGTCGATTTCCACCTTGGGAGCCTGTCTGCCTTTGGAATAATAGGCAGCAAGAGCAGCGGCCTCTTCGTAGACAGAGTCCGGAAGTTCTTTTCCGTTTGTCTTTACAATGACATGGCTGCCCGGCTGACCTTTGGCATGAAACCACCAGTCATTGCCGGAGGCAAATTTGAATGAGAGTTCTTCATTCTGAAAGTTGTTTTTACCGACATAGATGTCGAAGCCTTCTGATGAGCGGTAATGAAACGGGTGGGACGTGATTTTCTGTCTTTTCCCGGAAGGTCCTTTGCGGCGGATGTAGCCATACGCAATCAGTTCTTCCTTTAACTGTACCAGATCTGCCTCATCGAGTGCGATATCGAGCGCGGTACTGATGGAATCGAGGTGATCGATTTCACTTTTCGTCTCAACAAGAAGCTCTTCAAGTGCTTCCCGGGTTCGTTTTAATTTTCCGTAACGGTCAAAATATTTTTTCGCATTTTCACCGGCTGAAAGCGTTCCGTCAAGCGGAATGGTGATTTCTTCACCATTATAATAATTGACGGCTTTCAGGGAAGTGTCACCTGGCTGGCAGCTATAACCGTAGGTATTTAACAACTCACCGTAAATCCGGTATTTTTCCCGTTTATCGGTGTCTTTTAACTGCTTTTTCTGCAGCTCATATTTTTTTACATTCCGCTCGAGCGCGGTATTGACAACGCGGCGCAAATCGGAAGATTTCTGACGAATCCGGGTGATGCGGTTTTTCATGGCATAATATGTTTCCAGTACATCAGAGATGGAAGCATAGGTTTCTTCCTTTAAATCCTGATACTGGGTCAGCTTCAATGCCGAAAATTCTTTTGGTTCATCCCCCTGATATACGATATTGGGGGTAAACGCTCCGTCTTTGATGTCTTCCATAAGGTAGGAGAAGGTACGGAACAGATGAAGCTTTTCGTTTTCATCAAGCACATTGATTGCAAAGCCGCCGTCGATCCCGGCGCGGAAGCAGACTTCCTCTGCCATCAGCGGACTAAAACCGGTGAGGGATGTGTAGATTGCCTTGGATGCTGCCATTGGTTTTGTGCAGACAAAATCGAAAAACTCATCCTCTGTGATCGTGAGCGGATCCTTTTTATCCTGTGTATGCGGGATGAACCAGTTGCGGCCCGGCAGAACTTCGCGGACGGAGCTCATATTGGCGGAAATATGTTTGATGCTGTCAAGAATGGTATTGTCGTCCTGGCAGAAGATCAAGTTGCTGTGTTTTCCCATGATCTCGACAACCAGTTTTTTGTGGCAGATATCGCCGAGTTCGTTTAAATGTTCAAGTTCAAAGACGAGAATACGCTCAAGTCCCGGCTGTGTAACCGAGAGAATTCTTGCACTGCCGATATGTTTTCGGAGCAGCATACAGAAATTCGGCGCAGTCATCGGACCGGGCTTGTTGGTGTCCGTCAGGTAAATCAGCGGAAGGGAGGCACTTGCTGAGAGAAGAAGACGGTAAACGGTTCGGTTGTTTTTTATGGTGATCATCAGTTCGTCGCCTTCTGGCTGTGCGATCTTATTGATCTTTCCTCCGACGATGGTCTGATTCAGTTCCTGTGCAATATTTGCAATGGTAATTCCATCAA
>ENA-OUQM01000487-OUQM01000487.1-human-gut-metagenome-genome-assembly--contig:-NODE-487-length-26453-cov-5.451852_pt1 | contig 26453 bp, 18 predicted proteins | sample MGYA00237949_ERZ548830 | MGnify/ENA primary metagenome ERZ548830 (study PRJEB26490, sample SAMN05194706) | human gut metagenome | biome: terrestrial biome; feature: human-associated habitat; material...
GCTCGCGCTGGAGTTTTTCCGCGCGAGCGGTATCCTTGTCCTCCACCGAGATCATGATGGCAGAGGAAATGCTGTCGAGATAGCCGTTTCGCACGAGGCTCCCCACGATAGCATTCACCGCCACGTCGAGCTTCGCACCCTTGAGATCCGCGCCGTTGCCCATATCCGCAAGGATAGCTTTCGCGTCCTCGTTGAGCGGCGTGCAGACAAGGACCTTTTCGCTTCGATTCACCTTCAGCTCGATGCTCGGGTTCACATCCAGCGACACCACGGACGCGACTGCGTTCGCTCGCTGGTAGAACAGTCCTCCGCCGAGCAGCATTACCGCAAGGCAGGCGGCAATGAGCGATGTCCATTTTCTCTTCGTCGTTTTCTTCGTTTTCATGTTGATTACCGTTCCTTTCCGCGCTTCACAGCGGGAGAGAACGCCGCTCACATCGTCCGGCGCGGTCTTTTCAAGCGCCGCAGCCAGCCTCTGCTCCATTTTTTCATTGGTCATCGGGCGTCATCTCCTTCCAGAAAAATTCGCATCTTTTTCAATGCTCTGTGATATTTCGACAGGACGGTGGGAAGCGGCAGCTCCAGCAGCGCCGCGATTTCCCGATGCTTCATGCCCGTGACCGCGTGAAGCAGCACGATGCGCCGTTCCTCGTCAGCGAGGCTTGCCAGCGCGCCTTGCAGTAGAGTGCGCTCGTCGGCGTCCAGACCGCATTTCTGCGCGGGAATGGCGTCCCATTCCTCCTCGCTGAGCGCGGCATGGCGTTCTTCGCGCCGAAGGCGCATCAGACACAGGTTGCGGCATACGGTCAGAAGCCACCCCATCGGCGAGCCGGTGGAACGGTACTGCCCTGCGCAGTCCCACACCTGCACATAGACATCCTGTGTGAGATCCTGCGCGTCGTGCCCGTTTTTGAGGTAGGAAAGCGCTAAGCCGTACACCGCCGCGCGCGTGTGCTGATACAGCGCCGCCAAAGCGTCACGGTCACCACCGGCAACGCGGATGAGCAATCGCTGCAGTTCGCGGCGCTCCTCCGCCGGCACATATTCGGTTGTCATCAGCATACTGAGCATGGTCTTTTTTCTCCTGTCATCCGTGTAATGCACGGAAAGGACGATTTATTGCACAAACTTTTTAAATATTTTTTCATATAGATCCTTCTCTGTTATATTACAACCTGTCGAAAAAGTCCAGCGGAAGCTGGGCTTATCAATTTGGGAATAAGACATTGTGCTCAACCACAGGTCCGATCATCTTCCGTTTTTTGGAACCTTTTGTTCCCTGCCTGCGTCTAATCAGGTAACTGACAAACGATGGGAGGGCGGGCTCATGCGTACGGCAAAGACAACGCTTCAGATCATGCTTGCGGTCGCTGTCATCGCGATCACGGTCCCGGCAGGGCTGTATCTTCTGGGAAACCTCTACTTCACGACCGAACGGACGATCGAAATAAACTGGGATATCGACCTGCCGAAGGGCATCCGGGAGGAATACAACGTACATACGCCAACAAGCTTTCACGGCGATGGCGAGCGCTACACTGTCTTCCAATGGGACGGTGGGGACGAGACGTTCCTCTCCCACCTGACCGAGCAGAAGAGCGTTCAGGCCGAGCAGGACATCACGGATATCCTGTCTTATCTTGAAGTAGATGAGGCCTACCTGCCCGACTACACCCATGCCTACCGCTGGAACAGCCGCACGGCGGAGGACAACAGCACTCTATATCTTTTCTACGACACCGATCTGCAGCGTCTCTGCGTGATACAGCGGCTACTCTGACGGCAGCTCTCATAGTGAGTGCCACCTTATACCACCATGCTTACCGTCCAACTGCATAAGCACAAGGACTCGTAGTAGTTAAGGATGCTAAGTCATCCCGCTACTGCGAGTCTTTCGTTTGTGATAGAACATTGAAGTACCTATTATAATCAGGGAATACCATGGGGAATTCCTATGAAATGATACGCACCACACCTACTTGTGCCTGGAAGGGTCATGATTTTGATGTTCTGAATGATTTGAATGACGAAGATATGATCTGGCAGGAAGAACATCCATCCCACAGCAAATATGTTTATCTTACGGGGTACAAGGCAGATCACATGGGTTATGAGGCGTTGGCCGAAGTTATCGTTTCGCGCCTGCTGGCACATTCGAACGCAGCGGATCTTGTGACCTATGATCCGGTCCTCCTTCATTATGACGATAAAGATGTGGCCGGATGTATCAGCCGCGATTTTATGCGGAAAGGGGAAATGCTGATCCCGTTTGAGCGGTTGCACCGTGCCTATGAAGGCCGCGGTCTTGCACAGGCACTTGCAGCGTTTGATCCACCGAAGGATCGGATCGTTTATACGGTCGACTTTATAGAGTAAGTTACAAACTTGACGGATGTGGGGAAGTATCTCACTGCCATCCTGGAGCTTGATTGCCTAACGCTCAATGAAGACCGGCATACAAACAATCTTGCTGTATTACGGGACGAAGAGACCAAGGAGTTCCGCCTTTGTCCGATTTTCGATAATGGCCTTTCACTGCTTTCGGATCTGAACGACTACCCGCTCACGGATGATCTGTATACCTGCATTGAGCGAGTAAAGGCAAAACCATTTGATCGAGACCATGCAGAGCAAATGGCGCCAGCGGAGGAGTTATATGGCTCACAGCTTACGTTCCATATCACACGAGATGAACTGAAAAATGAGTTTGAGCGATCATCTGAGCTTTATGATCCAGAGGTGCTCCAGCGGGCTGAATATGTGCTGCTCGAGCAGAAGCGAAAGTACAGTTGGCTTTTTGAGTGAGCGAAAGCGCTGATACTCTATAATTTAATACTGGCAAGTGTAAAAGCACTGCACTTTAGAAAAGAACTTCGGAGGCCTTGCAGTGTAAGGTCTCCGAAGTCTTTTGCGATAATAGGCTGGCTATGAGCTAATACTTCCTATGCAAAAACAGCATATGCGGCCTTCCCTCTTGCCATTTTTTCATCTTGCGGCTACAATAGAGGAAAATTTTATTTTCTCAGCTCTCCGCTGCTTTTTTAAGATCGGCGGATAAGAATAGGAGGCACAGCGTGAGCGTTACGGTATCGGATCTGCTGAAGCTCCCCTCTCTGCGGCAGGCGAAGGTCCTGGGCGGGACGGGCGGACTGCAAAAGGTGGTCTCGTCCATCTCGGTGCTGGAATCCACGGACCCCTCGGTCCTCATCAACGAGGTCTTCCCGCATGACAAGTATTCCGGAAGCGAGATCGTCATCACAGGCTTTTTGAACTGCATCAACGACGTAGACCGCCAGTGCCTGAACCTTATGCGGCTCATCGACGGCGGCGAAGTGGGGCTCGTGCTGTACTACGTCGGTGTCTACCTTCCCTCCGTGGACCAGCGGCTCATCGACATTGCGGACACGCATGACTTCGTGCTCATCTGTATGCCGGAGGGGCAGCGGCATCTGCGCTACAGCGACCTCATCACCGACGTGACGGAGTGCATCTACCGCGATCGCTCATCAGCCGGTTCGCTCGTGTCGGACATTCTTGCGCGCATCTCGTCCGCGCCGCATCACCAGCAGTCGGTCGGCACAGCACTGCAAATGCTCTGCGCGGAGCTTGGCTGCTCGGCGGTGCTGAGTACCCATGAGGGCAACATCCTGAATCTCGCCACCTGGCCAAGCGGCATGGACGATACCATCCGCGAGGGCATTGAGCGCCGTCTGCCGCTGCCCGCGGAGCAGGCGCACCTACCATGTTCCTTCCTGCCAGACGCGGAAATGTCTTCTGTCTCCATTCAGTCGGACCTTGCCCAGCCGCTCCAGCTAACGCTCATCAAGGTCGGCACGCCGTTGGGCGAGCGCGCCGTGGAGCAGGCGGCGGACACCGTGCGTATCTGCATCAATATCTGGGGCCGGCAGCATGGCGCGGTCGCTATCCACGAGCTGCTGCGTGCCATTTTGCAGGATGATCCGCTCAAGATGCGGCGCCTGGCCGACATTTTCCATGTTGACGTCGCCGCCATCCATGAGCTCTGGATGCTCTGCGGCACAAGTGCGGACGAAGTGAGCTCCCGCATGGAGCAGGACCTCGCGCTCGCGCGCCAGTGTGCCGACACCGTCGTCGGCGGCATCTATGAAGGCCAACCCGTCATGTTTCTGAGCACGCCCCACTCGCTGCGCGAAGCGGAGAGCGTGATACAGGAGCTCCTTGCTGGTGCGCTCAGAGCCAGTCCGGACGCTGTGGTCGTCCGCTACAGCGGATTGTCCAATACAACAAGCTGCCGGCGCGCATATTTGTCGATGCTGGACAACTTGGACGACGCAAAACGCATTTTCCCCCACAAAAATGTATTTCTGCAGGGCGAGCTGGAGCTCGCCTCCTCCTGCCGCAGGCGCATCAGCGAGGGCGAGGCCGCTGCCGCGCAGCGCATCCTGCCGCTCTCTGTCCTCCAGTCTGAGACGGAATATCCGGAACTGCTACACACCGCCTGCGTGTTCCTTTTGGACTGCGACAGCAGCGTGACCCGTACAGCAGAGATGCTGTTTCTGCACAAGAACACCATCAAATACCGCCTGCAGCGCATCTCCGACCTTCTGGGCTACCGTATCGGCAAGATGCCGGAGACCATCGAGCTTTACCGCGGGGCGGCCATTTACCGCCTGCTCCACGAGGCGCATTGATATTCATTATGAGAAAAGCTCCACGCATTGTCTTTTAGGACAATGCGTGGAGCTTTTTTTCTGCCTATCCGACAGTATTCATTTGCATTTTCCGGTGTTATACTTGCCCCATTCTTCATTTCCCCCCGCAAAACTTCCAAAAAAGAGGTGCTTTCCATGAGTGAAAACAACAGCGGATTCAAAGTAGACGAATCCCAACGCCAGAACTGGCTGTCCATCGCGGCAGTCTGGGCGGGCGGCATGATCTGTGTCCCCTGCCTGATGATCGGCGGCGTGCTGGCCGGCGGCGGACTGAGCATGGGCGAGATCATTGCGTCCATTCTGATCGGCTACGGTCTGATCTGCGCATATATGATCTGCATCGGTATGCAGGCCTGTGATACGGGCCTTCCCGTTTCGGTGATGGCCTCCGGCGCGCTGGGTGAAAAGGGCGCGCGCTACATCATCAGCACGCTCCTTGCCATCGCCTGCGTCGGCTGGTTCGGCATCCAGTCCGCGACCTGCGGCAGCGCCTTTGCCAGTATGCTTGCGAGCATGATGGGCACTGAGGCGTCTCCCCTGTTCGTCTCTATCAGCTCCATCGTCTGGGGCGTCATCATGCTGGTCACGGCCTGCGTCGGCTTCAAGGGTCTCAAGTGGCTCAACTACATCGCCGTTCCCCTGCTCGTCATCGTCTGCCTGTACGGCCTGATCGCCGGTATCACCGCCAACGACGGCGGCAGCGCCATCGCGAACTATGCGCCTGAAGTCTCGAGCGGTCTGGTGTTCGGCATCTCCATGGTCGTTGCCTCCTTTGCCCTCGGCGGCGTCATCTCCGCCGACTACTGCCGCTTTGCCAAGAGCCGCGGCGACGTGGTCAAGTCCTCCATCGTCGGCGTCATCCCCGCAGGTCTCTTCATGCTCATGACCGGCGCGCTGATGAGCATCGTCACGGGCCAGTATGACATCTCCGCCATCCTCGCCTCCCTCGGCGTGCCGTTCATCGGCCTTATCGCCCTTGTGCTCGCCACCTGGACGACCAGCGTCACCAATGCTTACTCTGGCGGTCTCGCCTTGAGCAACCTGCTCGGCTTTGATGAGAGCAAGTTCAAGGTCACGACCGGCGTCGCCGGCGGCATCGGCACGCTGCTCGCCGCCTTCGGCCTGCTCAACGCCTTCCAGAGCTTCCTGTCGCTCATGTCCGCCCTCATCCCGCCGCTCGCGGGCGTGCTCATTGCGTCCTACTGGATCGTCGGCAAGGGCAAAAAGGAAAACTTCGCCATCCGTTCCGGCTTCTCCGCCGTCGGCGTCATCTCCTTCGCTGTGGGCGCTATCTTCGCCTGCATCACCGGCGGCACGTTCGCAAGCTTCCCCGGCCTTGTCGAGGCCCTGCCGTTCCTGAACTGGCCGTTCTTTGTCGGCCCGGTCAACGGTATCGTCGTCTCGCTCGTGCTGTACGTCATCCTTGCGAAGGTCTTTCCCGAAAAGGAAACTGCGTAATCCCCTCTCTTGCAGGAGGAGCGAGCGTCCGCTCGCTTCTCCTTACGTTGTAATTTTAATGAAAGAAGGAAAAGGTCATGCGAAAAATCGGTATCCCTGAGATCGAAGATATTGCCACCGGCGCAGCCCTGCTGGGCGCGGGCGGCGGCGGCGACCCCTATGTCGGCAAGCTCGTTGCCATCGGCGCGGTGCAGGAGTGCGGTCCTGTCACACTGCTCGAGCCGGAGGAGGTGCCCGACGACGCGCTCGTCGTCCCCATCGCCATGATGGGCGCGCCGACGGTCTTGGCAGAGAAGGGCATCGGCGGAAACGAATACAAAAAGCTATTTGATATGGTATCCAAGTTCTTTGGCAGGGATATCTACGCCTTTATGCCCATCGAGGCTGGCGGCGTCAACTCCATGCTGCCCATCGCCGCGGCGGCCCGGCTGAATATGCCGATGGTGGATGTGGACGGCATGGGCCGCGCTTTCCCTGAATTGCAGATGGTGACCTTTACCATCGGCGGTATGAAGGCAACGCCGATGGCGCTGGTGGACGAGAAGGGCAACAGCTGTATCTTTGAGACCATCACCAACAAGTGGACGGAGGAGCTGGCCCGGGCGGTCACCATGAGCTGCGGCGCATCCGTTTCCGTGTCTCTTTATCCCATGAGCGGTAAAGAGATGAAGGAGTTTGGCGTTCACGGCATCGTGACCCGCAGCCAGCAGCTGGGCCGCGCCATCCGCACCGTCAAGGACTGCGGCGACAAGACGCCCGAGGAGCACTTCCTTGAAATGTCCGAGGGCTTCAAGCTCTTCAAGGGCAAGATCGCAGACGTGCTGCGCGAGACCCGGGCCGGCTTCAACATCGGCAAGGTGGTGCTGGAGGGCATCGGTGAGTGCAAGGGCCACACCGCCTATGTGGAGTTCCAGAATGAGAACCTGACCGCCACGGTGGACGGCAGGATCCTTGCCACCACCCCCGACCTTATTTCGCTGGTGGATACGGAGACCTTTACCCCTGTCACGACCGACGCGCTCAAGTACGGTAAGCGCGTCATGGTGGTCGGTCTCAAGTGCTTCCACCTCTGGCGCACGGAAAAGGGCCTTGAGCTCGTAGGCCCGCGCTACTTCGGCGTGGACACCGACTACATTCCGCTCGAAGAGCGCAGCAAAGGAGGTAACTAACGATGTATAAACTCGGAATTGATGTGGGCGGCACCAATACGGACGCCGTCCTGATCGACGAAAACCGCGCGGTGGTCGCGGATATCAAGTATCCCACCTCTGCGGATATTTACGACGGCATTCTGGGCGCGATGCGCACGGTGCTCGAGGTCTCCGGCGTGGATCCCAAGCATATCCACCAGGCCATGCTCGGCACGACACAGTGCACCAACGCCATTGTGGAGCGCAAGAACCTCGCCCCCATCGGCATCCTGCGCATCGGCGCGCCCGCCACCACGGGCATCCGCCCCATGGTCGACTGGGCCGAGGATATCCAGAAGGTCGCTGTCGGCAGTGCCATCATCGGCGGCGGCTTTGAATACGACGGCAAGGAGCTCGCCCCCTTCGACGTGGAGGCCGCGAAGGCCTTCTTCACCGATATGAAGGCAAAGGGCGTCAAGTCCGTCGCCATCTCCTGCGTGTTCTCCACCGTCCGCAATGACCACGAGCTCGAGGCCGCAAAGCTCTGCCGCGAGGTCATGGGTGAGGACATCCATGTCTCCATCTCCAGCGAGATCGGCTCCATGGGCCTTATCGAGCGCGAGAACGCCACCATTCTGAACGCCGCGCTCTGGCAGGTGGCCGAGCGCTTCACCAAGGGCTTTGCCAAGAGCCTGCGCGACGAGGGCATCACGAACGCGGACGTCTATCTCAGCCAGAACGACGGCACTCTCATGACCATGGAGCACGCCCGCCGCTACCCTATCCTCACGGTCGCCTGCGGTCCGACGAACTCCATCCGCGGCGCAAGCTACCTCTCCTCGCTCAAGGACGCCATCGTCGTTGACGTCGGCGGCACGACGACCGACCTCGGCGTCATCCAGAACGGCTTCCCGCGTGAATCGAGCGTGGCCGTCACCATCGGCGGCGTGCGCACGAACTTCCGTATGCCGGACGTCATCTCCATCGGCCTTGGCGGCGGCTCCATCGTGCGCGTCAAGGAAGACGGCAGCGTGACCGTCGGTCCCGACAGCGTGGGTTATGAGATCACGAAAAAGGCGCTTGTTTTCGGCGGCGATGTGATGACTGCCACCGATATCGCCGTGCGTCTCGGCATGGTGGAGCTCGGCGACAAATCCAAGGTCGCTGACATCCCGCAGGAGGTCGCGGATAAGGCCATGGCCGTCATTCGCTCCCTCGTTGAAGACAGCGTGGACGCCATGAAGGTCTCCAACGCGGATGTCGATCTTATCCTCGTCGGCGGCGGCTCCATTATCCTGCCGGAAAAGATCAGCGGTGCGGCAACGGTTCTGAAGCCGGAGCATTTCGGCTGCGCCAACGCCATCGGCTCTGCCATTTCCAAGGTCAGCGGTACCTACGAAAAGCTGATGAACTACGATGAGCTGCCCCGCGAGCAGTCGCTCGAAAAGGCCAAGAACGAGGCCATCGAGCTCGCGGTCGAGGCCGGTGCCGTGCGCGAGACCGTCGAGATCATCGAGATGGAAGACGTTCCCCTCGCCTACTACCCCGGCAACACCAACCGCGTCAAGATCAAAGCCGCCGGCGATCTGAGCTGAGATATCAGGTCATCGTTAAACCAAAAAGGTGCCCGATCATTCTTTCCGAATGGTCGAGCACCTTTTTGTCAAAATCAGTTGAGCAGAGTCAAAATTCTCCCTATACTCGAATTTAATTATCCGAAAGCAATGTGCCAAAGACATCTGCAGCCAAACCACGTGCTGCCTCTGTCTTGTATAACCGATTCGCAGGGCGACAGTTCTTGTGGATCGTATCAGCGATCAACGGAGTCACCTCTCGAATAATGGTTTTGTCAAATGTCTTCCCCCGCATCACGTCTTCTGCCTCTCTTACGCGAATAGGCACTGGTGCGACAGCGCCCAGCGTGATACGCATATCCTCAACTATTCCGTCTGGCGTTAGACACACAGCTGCTCCAAGAGACTCGCGTGCAATGGACACATAGTTACGGGAGCCAATCTTCCGAAAACCACTTCGATATCCCGCCCAACGACTGCGGTCAAACCTGATCGCTGTCACAGCTTGTCCCGTCTGGAGGCATGTCTTTTTCGGGCCAAGGCAGAAATCTGCCGTAGGGATAACACTTACCGTTCCCTTGCTGTCAAGTATCTCTATGCCAGCGTCAAACAGCAGGCATACCGGCAGCATATCACCTGCCGGTGATGCGTTGCAGAGATTTCCCCCGATCGTTCCCTTGTTGCGTATCTGCGGAGAACCGACATTCGCAGCAGCATCGATCAATGCGCCGAATATCGGACTCAGTTCCGCAGTATGTACGATCTCCGACATTGTAACAGTTGCTCCGATCCGCACCTCTTTTTCCGTAAAGGTGATCTCCCGCAGCTCTGCAGCATCGCTCAAGCAAATGAGCACATCCGGTTCGTCTTGAGTCCTGCGTGACTGAATCACATGATCTGTGCCGCCCGCAAGTATCCTGCTGCGAACCGTACACAGCGAAAGAGCGCAAGAAAGCTCTTTTGCCGTCTTGGGCAAATAACATGTCATCCTTGTGCAGCCTCCATTTCCATCGCGGCTCGTTTCACTGCACGGACGATCTGCACATAGCCCGAGCAGCGGCAAATATTGCCGGAAAGAGCCACTCGTATCTCTTCATCCGTTGGATGCGGATCTTTCATCAAAAGCGCCGTAGCAGACATGATCATTCCCGGTGTACAGTACCCGCACTGGATCGCGATCTCCTCCACAAAAGCCTGCTGAAGGACATTGAGCATACCAAGCTCCGCAAGTCCCTCAATCGTGGTAACATGGTGCCCATTCAGTTGCGCAGCTACCGTCAGACAAGCGTGGACCGCCTCGCCGTCTAAAAGCACCGTGCACGCACCACATTCACCTTCTGCACACCCCTCTTTTGTTCCCGTTAGGTGCATATCCTCCCGCAGAATATCCAGCAGGCGCCGATCCGGGGCCACCTCCATTACAACAGGTTTTTCGTTCACAAAGAAAGATACGTTCATAGTTCGTTCCTCTCTTTCGACAAATAACTCAGTATCCTATCCGGATCCAACGGAATCTGTCCGATCTCGCTGCCAAGCGCCTGATTTACTGCGCCACAGACAGCAGGTGCGACCGGAACAAAGGATATTTCCCCAATAGACTTCGCTCCATAAGGTCCTTCTTTTGAACCGCCGTCTGCAATCAGCTCTACCTGAATATCTGGAAGGTCCGGGGCAAGGAAAACATGATATTTTGACAACGAATCTATCGGTCGTCCTTGCGCATCGATCGTCAGCTTTTCTCTCAGCGCTGCGCCACACCCCATCTGTACAGCGCCCTGTATCTGTGCGACACACATCACCGGATTGATCGGCTGGCCGATATCGTGCACGGCAAGATAGTCCAATATTTTGACGTATCCTGTATACGTGTCCACTTCCACATGTGCAAAGTGCGCACCGGTAACACCGGGGTTACTCGTTTCCGTAAAGGACGCAGTCGCCTGAATGATCTTACGCAATTCTGTCAAGCTGCGCTGTGAGACCTCGCAATAGGTATGGCAAAAGCTCTCATCAGCACGGCTGAACACACAGCCGTCTTTTGCATAAAGGTCCTCTTTGGGTACATGCCAAAGCAGCTCTACAGCACTGTATAGCTCCTGCAGCAGCAATTTTGCCGCTTCCTGCGCCGCACGGCCATTTACAAAGGTCGTACGACTTGCGTAACAGCCATAGTCGAACGGCGTAGCATTTGTATCACCCTCGCAAAGCTCTATCAAATCAGGCATAATGTCAAGAGTCTCAGCAATAATGGCTTGCATCGCAGTGATCGTTCCGCATCCATGATCATGCAGCGTCATACTGGCACAAATACTGCCGTCCTCATTCATGGCGAGCCTTGCACAAGCAAAATCGTTGTGCCGCGGGAAATAAGTATTGCCATGCCCACCACACCCGACACCGATGCCGCGTCGCCAACGTTCTGAACTGGCGTTGAACTGTTCGTCCGCTGCTTTCTTGTCATTCCAGCCGAACAATTCCCGACCTCGCAGTATTGCTTCTCGGATACGGATCTCTTCAAGCGGAAGCCCACTTTTCGCATCCACATCTCCAGGGTGCAGTGCATTTTTTAGCCGAAGCTCGATCGGGTCCATTCCAAGTCGCAGGGCAGCGACATTCAGATTGTGCTCCATCATCATAGCTTCTTCCGCCGCCGACCAACTGCGATAAGCTCCAGAGACCGGCGTATTACTGCTGATAATGCGAGCACGGTAGTGAGCGCACGGCACCCGATAGCAGCGAAACAGTTTCCCGTACAGTGTGCGCATATAGTCCTTCGTATTCCCTATATATGCCCCTGCATCAGCTATTACATCAAGGTCTAGCGATCGCAGTGTACCGTCACAGTCAAAGCAAGTCGTCATACGGCTTTTCATCGGTGCACGTACGTAGGACGAGACCATAGCCTCGCTGCGGGAAAAGCAAAGCTTGACGGGCCGCTTGAGTTCCCGTGCGATCAACGCAGCCACTGGCTCCGTAAACCATTCCTGCTTTCCTCCAAATGATCCGCCCATCGGAGCCTTAACTACTCGAATATGGTGATATGGCATTTTCAGATAATCCGCAAGCATCGTGCGAATACCGAATACCGACTGATTAGGGCTATATATCGTCAATCTATCCTGATAAGGGTCGTAATCAGCAATACAGGCATGCGTTTCCATCGTTGCATGATGCAGCCGCGGAAATTCTACTTCTGTCTCTACAGTGATCTGCCCGCCGCATCGCTCACCAAGTGATGCGGTAAATTCATCGCGTACAGGATCCTCTCCCGGCAGGACGCTTTTTCCTTCCAAAGCCTCTTCAAATGTGACCGCGTAAGGCAATTCTTCATACTCTATCCGCACAAATGCCGCAGCTTTTCGGGCCGTTTCAAGGTCTCTTGCCGCAACGGCTGCAACGCGATCTCCGACAAAACGGACATAGCGGTGAAATGCACACTCTTCCTCCGGCAATTCCTGCGAAAACTGCGAACGATAGCGATTATACTTTCTGTTGCTTGTATTAAAGCAGTGAAAAACGCCAAACACACCATCCATCGCTAACGCTTTATCCACACTCACACTTTTCACGTAACCGTGCGGGATACTGCTGTAGATCAAGCAGATATGCGCCATATCCGGAAGCATTACATCGGCAGCATATCTCAGGCTGCCGGAAGCTTTATTTTTTGCGTCATGAATGGGCTGATTTTTTCCGACAAACTTCACTATGTGCCTCCCGACAATGATCCAATCATTTTATCGTTTTTATCATACTCCTCTTCCGTTGAATAATCGTCAGAAGCGTTCTATTTTTCCCAGCTTTTTCGACGTTTTTCTATTTTCGTTGTTGTCACTGCCAAAATAGTATGATAGACTTTTAATAATCAGTGAAATTCTCTACAGGAGGGGCGTTAACACTATGGTAGAATTGACCGCAAAACTTCTCGGAACGCCGCAGGTACTGTTTGAAGGACGTGAGATCGTTCTTCCCTATAAAAAGGCCGACGCTCTCCTGTATTTTCTGATCCTAAATCGAAAAGCTCTTCGCAGCGAACTGACAGGGCTTCTGTGGACTGACTCCGACTCTACTACCGCTCTTAAGAATTTACGTCACGCCGCGTATTCGATCCGCAAGGCTATCGGTTATAATCTTTTTGCAGAGGGGCAGCGTTCTGTACTCGAACTTGCCCCGGAAATCGATATTCACTGTGATGTACAACAGTTTGAAGATGGAGATATCCTTGCCTATCACGGCGAGTTTTTAGAAGACTTTGCCATCCCTCATGCCGACGTATTTGAAGCGTGGGCAAGCGACCAACGCTCGCATCTTCGTGCCCAATACCTTAAACAGCTTTTTTCCACCGGAAAAACCGCATTTGCCGCCAGAGACCTCACATTGGCTGAACACTGCTGCAATGCCTACCTGCGTTCCGACCCGTTAGAGGAAAGCGTTGTTGCCATGCTGATGCAGATATACCAATTGCAGAAAAAATATCGTCATGCGATCGAACTGTATGACGAACTGCGGCAAAACCTGGAAAGCGAATTTGGACTGCCTCCGCTCAAGGAGACCTCGCAGTTATACTATAAGATCGTTTCTGAATGGAACGTCTCCACAGACAAGGAAACGTTCCATCAGATGGCGCAACCACTTCTCGGAAAGGAAGACGCCCTGCAGAAGATGCATGCTCTCTGTGCGGAGGGATGGCTTGAACATGGCGCGCGCTGCATTTTTCTTCAGGGCGGATCCGGCATTGGTAAGAGTTTTCTGCTTGAACATTTTCTAGAAAATTATGACTTTTCGGACCGACGTATCTGTCGCGCCTCTTGCTACCAGACAGAGATGGATATCTCGCTTGCGCCGTGGAACACGATCATGCTTGCTTTAGTATCTGAATTCGTGTCACAGCATATCATTGTCCCAAAAAGTTATCTCAAAAGTGCTTCTAAGTTGTTTCCATGTCTCGCCTTTAATGATGGGCAGGGTGGCGAAGAATTGGAAGAAGGTTTTTCCTCACCGAGCAACTACTACGCCGCTCGTGAAAGCGCACTCCTTGTACTTACCGCCGTTGCCAAGCGGATACCGTTGTTACTGATATTTGAAGATGTGCACTGGATGGACACCAACAGCGCCGAAATGCTTGCACTTTTTCTGCGCAGATTGAGCACATTGAATGTATGCGTGATCTGCACTGGGCGGGATATCCTCCCAGAGCATATGCAGCTATTCCTCGATCGCGGCAAAAAGGACAAACTCATTTATCATCAGTCCTTGCGAAACCTCTCTCTTAATGAAACAGCCCGTCTTATTGAATGCTATCTAAAAGAAGGCGTGTATCCTGAACTTGCGGAACAGCTTTATCAAGGCACTGGAGGCAACCCGCTACTGCTTGTACAACTGCTTACTTCACTGGACGGATCACAGGATATCACCAAGCTTTTACAGGATCCATACAGCATTATTGCACGCAGGCTCTCCAGCCTTTCACCCGAAGCTCGTCAAATTCTTGATGTGATCTCCATTTTTGCCGGAAAGGTATCCTTTGATATCCTCACCTCCCTACTCACAAAGGATGCTCTTGAGCTCATTTATCTCTGCGAGCACCTCAAACAATACGGCCTGCTTTCCGAATCTTCCGACAGTGGCACCCTTGAGTATTCCTTTGCCCACGATCAGATCAAATCGATCGTCATCAGCCAGCAGACAGAGGCCCGCCGCCGCATTCTTCATCTGCGCGTTGCGCAGTATTTAGAAACGCAGCAGCAGGATACCACCCTGCAAAGCTATGAAACACTAATCTATCATTTCTCCGCCGGAGGCAACCGATTCAAGGCATTTAAATACCGCATTCTTTCACTCAATCTCTATGCAGAACTATGCTATGAGCTTCTTCCAACACTGGAGGCCGGAGTGGATTCCGAAGTTCCCGCCGAGGACAATATGCTGAACTTTTTTGATGAGCTCGAGCATGACCTCACAACATTTCGTTCTTCTGCCTTTGAATCTTCACAGGACCTGGATAAGTTGGAGATCGTTTTGCTCTACGCAGAGAGCCGATACTGCATCCATAATGGCATCTATGAAAAGGGATGCGCTTTACTCGATCGCCTTTTGCAACGTGAAAATGCACTGCATGATACCGCGATGCTGATCAAAACGCATCTACAATATATTTATTATGGAGTACAGATCTATCGCACGGATATTATCGAGCAGCATTTACAGCTCGGTATGACCCTGCTTGGTGACGATGTATGTGCAGAGCTTGCTATATACTTGCGCCTCAGCGGTCTGCATAAGTTGATGCTTGGCCGCTACGAGGAAGCACGCGAGACGCTGTTTCGCTCTGTACGTATGTTTCAGGCATTAGATCCCGGTTCGGGCGGCAAATATGCTATCAATATTGCAGGCACTTACAATTATGTTGCTGAGACTTATCGCTTGGAGGGTAATTTTCAGCAGGCATTTTCTTATTACGATCAGGCTATTGCCCACAATCGGAGCCGTAACTACTACCCCGGAGCGGCAGTCTTCTATACCAACTATGCCGTCGCCGCCTTTCAGCACGGAGACAAAGCTGTTGCACGGCAGCTATTTGAATACGCACTCACGATCTATCGCACTTCTCATGAATACAGTGAGCTGCCCATCGCTCTATCATATCTCGCTCTATATGATACACAGGATGGCGACTATGCTCTGGCTGCCGACCGTATCAGTGAAGCACTCCAGCTTTCTGCTCGCATCGGTTCCCCCTGGTGGACAGGCGTTACGATCTACATTCTATGGCATATCCGCCTGCTGCTTGAAGCGACTGGAGACTCTGCCCCTTCGCTGGAAGCGCTGTGGCCTGCCGATAAGGCGATGCACTGTAACTGGGGGCTCTCTTTTCTGCGCAAACTGGAGCCACGTGCGGAACAAATCGAGTTGGAATCCGCACTCGCCACCCTCGAACACGGTCTCTAAATCGTCTGAATATTGCAAAAGTACCGGTCTTTTCGACCGGTACTTTTTATAAATTGCAAGTCCTTTTATGCGCCGTAGCCAAGAACCACTCGCGGCAGCCAAAGCGACAGTTCCGGGACAAAGGAGACCAACAGGATCATCGGCAGCCAGATGCAAAGAATAATGGAGAATGTGGACGGCATCATCTTACCGACAGATACCTTACCAAGCCGAGAAGCCATATACAGCAACGGTGCTGCGGGCGGTGTAACGCAGCCCATACCGAAGTTCACAGCCAGCATACAGGCAAACTGGATAGGATCAACGCCAACGCTCTGCACGACCTGAAGCATGATCGGTCCGCAAAGCATCAGTGCCGAACAGTCGTCCATCAGCAGGCCAAGGAAGACCATAAAGAGGTCAACAAGGAGAATAACAACAACTCTGCTGCTGGTGAAAGAACTGATGAGCGTAGTGAGCGTATCACCCAGACCTTCAACAACGTAAATACGGCTGAGCATAGACACCGTGAAAACCATCAGTGTGCAGACGCCAGCGCTGATACCAGCCTTAGCAAACACGCCGCCGACATTGCTGACCTTGATCTTCTTGTAAACGAAAATACCTACAATCAGTGCATAGAGGATCGACACGGCAGCGGCTTCGCTCGTGGTCATGATACCGCTGTAAATGCCGCCGAGCACGATCACCGGGAAAATGAGTGCAGGCAGAGACGTCCAAGTCGTCTGCTTCACATAGGCACGGCGTTCTTTGGGCGGAAGTTTTGGAGCGACCTGGATCGTAGGGACCCTACGGCACTTGTAGCAAAACCAGATGCTGAACATAAATATCAGGATAATTCCGGGCAAAAGCGTTGAAAGGAAGCATGCCAGCACTGAATTTCCTGTCAGCCAAGCATAGAAGATCATTGTTCCGCTCGGTGGGATAAAGCATCCGAGCATACTGCATGAAGCCAGAAGCGAGCCGGAAAGTTCCTCAGGGTAGCCAGCCTCCTTCATGCGGGGAAGCAGAATCGCACCAACAACAGTCTCCGCCGCAAAAGCACTGCCGGAAATCGCACCGAAAACACCGCAGGTAACTGCCATAACGATGCCAAGGCCACCCTTGATGCGACCAAACAGCATGTTGACAAAGTTGACCAAGTGTTCCCCGACACCGCCGCGTTCGATCACACCTCCTGCAATGATGAACATGGTAAAGGCTATAAATGTAACGCTGTTGAGCATATTATAGCTGTAAGGGAACAGATAGTCGATGCTGTATCCGCCAGCCGCCACGAGGAAAAGCGTCGTTGCAAGGAACACAAGCGCGACCGGGAGGCCGATGATGAGCAGAACGACCAGCATAAAGAAAGAAACGATCACATACCAGGCCATAATTTATTCGCCCTCCTTGTTCCGTTTGCCTGCAAACAGGCTGTGAATGTAAATGCAATAGTGCACCAGATCGTACACAAGCATCATAAAGCCACAGTAGCAAACGCTGGCATAGCCGATCAAATACGGCAAATGATGTGTCGTCGTGTACATAGGTATCTTTATTCCCCGGCGTACCATATTGATCGCACATACAAAAAACGCCCCGTAAAGCAGCAGTTCCAACGTATTTTTGATGAACGTCTGTACAGCGATCACCTTAGGATTTTTTACAAGTGTATCAAAAACATCTGCCGTAAGATGACTCTTTTCATATGCACCAACGCCAGAGCCCATGAAAAACAGCCATGCCATACAGAAGAACAGATATTCGTTGATATCATTCAAATCCGCCTTCAGAATGTAGCGTGCAACAACATTGACGCACATGATCACAAAAATCGCGAAGCCAAAAATAGCGATCAAAGCGCGATTGAATTTGATAAAATAAAGCAGGGGTCTCATCCGTGGATGTGTTTCAAAGAAATTTTCTTCCATGTCTCTCTCCCGATATTTGATCTGAAAAGTCCAAGTGTAAAAGTGCGGAGGCATTTGCAGCCCCCGCACTTTTCAGCTATCAAGCCTTTCAGAGCAGGTTTGCAGTAACGAGCGACGAGGCTCAGTTATTCAAGGCCGTAAGCCGCCATCAGATCGTTATAGAACTCTTCACCATAGCTGTCCTTGAGCTGGCTCCAGTTCTCACGGGCAATCTCAACGATAGCGTCCATCTCCTCATCAGAGGGAACGACCACATTCACGCCAGCCGCTTCCAGCTTGCTGTAAGCATCTGCCGTTGCGTTCTTGTAGTCCTCAATACTGTCGGCCAGTTTATTGCCGCCATAGAGTTCAAAAGCAGCCTTCTGATCGTCGGTAAGCTTGTCCCAAAGGACATTGCTGACAACGATGGTGTTGACAGATGTCATCAGGTTGATATCATAGTAAGAAGTGATCACATCGCTGAACTGAGAAGCCGCCGTCAGCGCCGTAGCACCGATGAAGCCATCGATCACACCGGACTGCAGCGAAGAATAAACTTCGCTCCAGTCAATGCTTGCAGGGATATAGCCCAACTCGGTCAGCACTGCACGCTGGACAGGATCGCTGGGAACACGGATCTGCAGGCCATTACCTCCGCCGACAGAAAGGGGATTCGCCGGAGCAGCCGTTCTGAGGGCCATGCCGCAAGAGCCGTTGAAGTCAAATCCCAAGAACTTGAGGTTTTCCTGTTCGCACAGTTCCAATGTCTTATTATAAGCGAAACTGTCTTTTGCAAAGGCTGTCAGCGCATCGTCGGGCGTAATGCAAAGGTAGGAAATAATGGTCGAGGCTGCCAGCGGATTGATCGAGGGGCTCAGACCGCCGTAGATCATTTCAACCGTGCCTTCAATGCATTCAGCATTGACAGCCGTGAAATCGCCCAGAGAACCATTGGCATAGATCTGGAAATCGAATGCATCATCGCAGGCGGCATTGACATCCTCTGTAAACTTCACACAGCGGGCATAGTCAAGAGAGTCCGTGTTCTCCGTCATCGAGATCTTGACGACGATCTTACCGTCCTCCCCCGTGGCATCGTCCTGCTTCTTATCGCCGCAGCCGGTCACACAAGTGAGGAGCATTGCAAGGGAAAGGGTCCCGACCAGAATTCTTTTTGCTAATCTTTTCATTTTCCTAACTCCTTCTTTATTTATCTTTACCATTTCCGGTAAAAATTCGTTTTAATACAACATCTCACAGGCCAAAAGCCACATCGTAGCCAAGACGCGTCGCCTCTGCCACTGTAGCCGGCTTATTGCAATCACCGATGCGGAAGAAACGTTTCGCGCAGTCGCGGAGCTTTTCCGCCTCATCTGCCTTCGGTGCCATGCCAACAGCCATCAGGATAGAGTCCGCAGGGACCACGGCTTCATTTCCATCCTTATCCTTGACCCAGACACCCTCTTCCGTGACTTTACTGCACGAGCAATTAAGCAGTGCCTTAGGTGCATTCGGTTCCTTAAACTGTTTGCTCACTGCCTGATAGTGCAGGTAGGGAGCGCCAAGGCAAACATCGTGACGCATTTCGACCACTGTGACATCGTGCCCGTCCTGCTGAAGGTGCAAAGCTTCTTCAGCGCCAATCGGTCCACCGCCGATGATGACCACACGGTGTCCAAGCTTTGCTGCACGCATATTATCAACAGTAACAACACGCTTATCATCAATACCGGGGATCGGCGGAATCACAGGCTTTGCACCGATTGCACAGATCACCACATCCGGTTTTAGTTCCATTGCGAGTTCGGGAGTCACCGTTGTATTGAGCTTCACCTCAATATTCTCGCTTCGTGCGATACGGCGTTTGACAACATCCAGGTAACGGGCGTAGTCTTCCTTGAAACTGGGACCGATGATCGTATTGATCAGGCCTCCCAATTCACCCTTTGCCTCGCAAAGTGTAACTTTGTGTCCACGCTCTGCTGCAGTTAATGCAGCCTGCATACCGCCAGGACCACCGCCAACGACCAGCACATTCTGAGAGGGACCTGCGGGGATGATGTTCTTCTGCCATTCACGACCGACTACGGGGTTGACCGTACAGCGCAGAATATGCACATGGAAGGGAACATAATGCGCCGGATCATAGGCACAAGGCAGGCAATAGTTGCAGCGCAGACAGGGCGTAATATCGTCTTCCTTTCCGTTATAGGCCTTGTCCGCCCACTTGGGGTCGGCGATAAACCCGCGCCCGGCGGCAACCACATCTACCACACCATCGGCGATCAGCTTGTCCATCTGAGCAAGATCGTCCATACGGCCTACCACAGCAACAGGATGCTTCGTCACCTTTTTGATCGCTTCGGCAAGCTTGACATTGACCCCTCTGGGCACAAATGCGCTGGGGAACATCGTTCCACAGGTAGGATCCCAGAATGTCGAAGAGGACACATGGATCATATCCACTTTATCTTCGATCATCTTGACAAATTCAATGGCATCCTCCAGCGTGAGACCACCTTCCATATGCTCGTCTGCAGAAAGGCGCCATTCGATCGGTAGGTTAGGACAACGCTTGCGGATCTGTTCAAGCACCAGCATGGCAAATCTCGCACGATTTTCAAACGAACCGCCATACTTATCCTTTCGATGGTTATACATCGGGGAGAGAAATTGGTTGAACAGCCATCCGTGTGCACCGTGGATCTGGATCATATCGTGTCCAGCGTACTGCGCCATCTCGGCTGCGCGGCCAAAGCAATACGCGATATCCTCGATCATGCTTTCCGGCATTTCCGTTGTCATGATCCCGTAGGGATTAACGATCTCGCTCGGAGCATATATCTTTCCATTCCACGCGTACTCTGCACTCGTCCATGCGCCGAAGTGACACAGGGAGATGGATGAAAGTCCGCCGTAGCGATGCACTGCCTCAGAATCCTTGACCATATCAAGGAGCATCGCGCCGTCGTCGAAGTCAGGGCCTTCACCGCCACCGCCGCCATCTTTTTTGACTGCGATACCTTCATGAACGATCAATCCTGCACCGGAAGCCGCTTTCGTCTCGTAGGAAATCAGGTTCTGCATGGATTTTTCCATTGTGGCCACATTGGGAATGGCCGTCGGAGCCATTTCAATTCGGTTCTTCATGATCAGCCTTTTACCGATCGGCAGCGGGCTAAACAAGTGCGGGTACTTATCATGCATTGTACTGTCACTCCTTATCAATCTGTGGCTTTCCAGCGCACTGAAAATCGATGCTATCCAGCATTTTTCATCATATTAACACGACTGCGTTGAAAAAGCGTCTATTCTTTCATAAAACACTTTTTTATTTTCAACTTTTCCATGCTCGTCTATGATTTTTTAAGCGTTTTATATCGATCCATGCTTTATCCACACTTTGTCATCGTTGAATCTTCGTTGATCGTGTTGACCATTACACATAAAGTATCTTTCATTTTCCGTATGTTTTGACGCTATTTCAACATCCGCTTATTACAATATGACCAATTAGAATCAATACTTGCTGCTATAAAAGCAGGTATCATGGAGGTATTATAATGGATACTCTGGTACTGGATGGATCTCACTTAACATTGGACGACCTATATACGGTAATGTACGACCGTCGTTCCGTCAGGATCGATGCCGACGCGTTGAAGCGCGCTGCAGATGCGCGGCAAGTCCTTTTCGATATGGCTGCACGAGGCGAACCAGTCTATGGTCTCAACCATGGCGTTGGTTGGAACAAAGACAAGGAATTTGATCAAGATTTCTTTGAAGAATATAACCTCAACCTGATCAACAGTCACTCTCTTGGTATCAAGCCGTATTGCTCAGTGGAAATGGTAAGAGCAATGCTTTGCATCCGGCTGAACACCGCACTGTGTGGCTGCACAGGCATCTCACCCACGATCCTGTCACTATACGAAGTGTTTTTAAACAAGGGCATCCACCCTCGCATCCCCGCAAGAGGCTCTATCGGCGAAGGTGATATCAGCACGCTTTCTCTGATTGGGCAAACAATGCTCGGTCACGGCGAAGTGGAATACCACGGCAAGATCATCCCTGCAAGCCAAGCCCTTGCGGCCGAAGGTATCGCTCCGGCAGTCCTCGGACCAAAGGATGGATTATCTATCGTTTCCTCCAATGCACAGGGTGAAGCTATGGTTGCTGTACTCGTCCACGAAACACAGAATATCCTCCATATTGCCAACGCAGTCTTTTGTTTGAGTTTGGAAGGCCTTAACGGCGGAGTCGCTCCACTGGGCGAAAAGGTCAATCGCCTACGCGGGCTTTCCGGTCAAATCCAGTGTGCGGCAGAATGTCGTGAAATGCTTGCCGGCAGCTATCTCTACCAGCCAGATCCTTCACGTGCCCTGCAGGACCCGCTCAGTTTTCGCTGTGCCTCTGCTATTCACGGTTCTGTGCTCGATGTGCTCGTATTTGTTCGCCAGGTGCTCGAAAAGCAGCTCAATGCGACTGATGATAACCCCTGCATTCTCACAGATGAACAGGCTGTCTCTGTCAGCCAAAATTTTGAGACGACTACGCTCGCTCTTGGTGTTGAGATGCTCGCTGGTGCGCTCTGCCATTTGTCAAAGTCGGCATGCTACCGTTTGATTCATCTTGCTGACCCTGCCTTTACTGGGCTTTCTCGTTTTTTGACACCACAGGATGTCAAAGTCATTGCCTACGGCACGATCCAAAAAGTTTACACAGCGCTGGATGCTGAAAACCGTTTGTTGGCCAATCCGGTTTCGATGGATCACATTGCTGTTGCTGGTAGCATCGAGGACCACGCCAGTAATCTGCCGCTTGCCTGCTCCAAGTGTCTAAAACTACTTAACAACCTCCGCTATATGATCGGTATCGAAGCCATGCACGCTGCACAAGCTGTGGACTTACGCGGTCTCCCCGCACTGGGTGCAGGCTCTGGTAAGGTCTATCAGGTCTTACGCAAAGATATCCCATTTCTTGAACATGACCGCAACCTAAGCCTCGATATAGAAAAGGCTTATCATCTCGTAAAGGCCGGGCAGCTTCTTCCGTAGGCCATCAAAATAATATGAAAAATCATCTCTGCCACATCTACGGCAGAGATGATTTTTTGTCAAGATACGTCCTTACAAACCATTCCTATCGGTTTTTAGCAAACAATATCACGCACATTCTCTTTCTCCTTGCTCGCACCATTCAACTATCGCTCCAATGACTTTCTCATCTTCTCATGCTAACCTGTAAGAAAAACAGGAAACAGGTTTTATGGAGAAAAAGCTATATCACCGTGGCCGAACGCTCGAGCTGTACGCCGAGCTGGACGGCGGCACCGGTGTTTACTGCTCGCAGTTGGGAAGTGACGGCACGGCGCTTGTTTTGTTCTGCTCTGAAAATAAGCTGGCAGACGCTTTCATCCCCGGCATATGGTGGATATCGCACAAGGATCATACCGAGGAAGAGACCAACACTTACACGAACTATTTGCGTGAACATGACCGCGACCTGTGTCACTTTGCGCTTGACCTTTTCTTTGATCACAGTGCAGAGGTCACGCTTAAAGTCCCGCCAATTGTTCTGCAAGCCACCGTCCGAGCCGCAGGGCATGACGAATCGCCGCAGCGCTACCTTCTGCGTACCTTCCGTGAGTTCATTGCAGAAGACATTCGTGAGTCCAAAGATGGCAGTCTTTGCACTTGCACCACTTCTGGCAACGCTCGATAAGCGCTTTTCGCCGATGAAGCAGATGTATCATATTAGGCACCCCATTTCCGGTGACCATCGTCACACTACACGCCGGAAACCCGTCCATTCGCACCAGAAAAGGTCTTGTCAGTCATGACCTTATTTGAAATTATCGTCATGAATTTCTTCACTGCGAGTTCAGTCCCTTTACTTGTTGTGCTTATATTTAATATTCGCATTTCTGATTTGAAGTTAGAAAAAGGATACCGAAGTGGTATCCTTTTCCCTTATTTACTTACTTGCCCTGATAGGCACGATACAGGAATGTCACGATCTCCGCGCGGGTGCAGCTCGCGTCGGGAGAGAACGTGGTGTCGGACGTGCCGTTCGTCACGTTGCTCGCGACCGCCCAGTTGACCGCATCGGCGTAGAATGCGCCGGATGCAACATCACCGAAGCTCGCGCCGCTGCCGGCGGTCCCCTTGAGGGCGCGATACAGGAAGGTCACGCTCTGGCCGCGCGTGCAGGTGGCGTTGGGAGCAAACTCCGTCGCGGTCATGCCGTCCGTGATACCGTTCTCGACCGCCCAAGCGACCGCCTTGGCATAGTAGGCGCTTGCGGGAACGTCAGCGAACGTGCTGGTGCTGGTCGGTTCGGGAGAACCGGCTGCGCGCCACAGGAAGGTGACGATCTGCGCGCGGGTGCAGGGCTCATAGGGGCCGAACATCGTGTCGGTCAGACCGTTCGTCACGCCCTTGTCAACGGCCCACTTGACCGCGTCGGCAAAGTAAGCATCCGCAGGGACATCGGCAAAGCCGGTAGAGACCGCGGTCTTGACGAAGCTCGCCTCGACGCTGACCTTGCTGCCTGGCATCACAAAGCTGTACTTGCCATCGCCGAGATTGGTGAGGGCAAGCGCGTTGCCGTTTGCGTCGGTCACGGTCAGACTGCCGAGCTCATAGCCCTCGTTGGGCTTGGTCGCGACGGTCACGGTCGTACCCTTAGAAGCGTTGGCCGGAGAGACGGTCACGGTGCCGTTGGGGGTAGAGGGCGTGGAAACGCTGTTGCTCGAGACGGAGGGAACAACATAATACAGGGTGGAAAACTCTGCCATCGCGCTTGCATCAGAAGCCGCATAGGGCGCTTTTTCAGCATAGCGCACAGCAAAAGTATAGGTCGTACCAGCAGTCAGGTTCGTAAACTTAGGAGAATCCTGCCACGTTGCACCGCCATCCTTGCTGTACTCTGCCGCTGCGCCATTTTCGTTAGGCGTTACCGTGTTCAGCGTAATGCTGGTATAGGTGCGGTCTTCCAGCGTGGGAGCATTCGCAGGAGCATCCTGCTTCTGCATATTTACGACAAGCGGGACTTCAATCTCGCACAGCTTTTCATTCCCATCCACGGTAATCATGGCAGCCTTGAAGCTGTATGTACCAGCTGCGTCATCGGTGAACTTCACACGGAATGTACTGGTTGCGTCAGTCATGGGGAAGCCTGTGCTTCCGCCGAAGTTCTGACCCTTCATGTCAATCCACTGGTCACCAGCCTTGTATTCCAGTGCAGCAATCTTATCTTCATAGTGAACGCCGAAATCGGAACCACCTGTGACCATTGTTCCGGCATCATCGTTGGCAGTCGTGGTGAAGGTGAACTCCACCCAATCGCCGCCAGCAACAAAGGTTTTTTTGTCAATGTTGGTAGTAAGTTCAGCGGTCTTATGCCATTTGGCGCGGTAGATTTTTGCAGAAAGCTGATTGCTATTTACCATTGTAGTTATCTGATATTCCGTTCCATTATCCCAACCATTAAATTTGAACCCTTCTTTGCTGAGAGAGGGTAATGTGTTTGTGCAGATATTTTCATGTTCTGCAAAATCACCTTCCCCAATTACAGCAATATCAGGAGGGGGCGTTGATTTATCCCGAATAGGGAGCGATGACAGAATTGTTGCGACACTCTCATCTCTGACATAGACACGATTTGCGCCAGCAATGATGTTTGCATTCATTCCATCCTTCGTGAGAGTAGAATTTGTCCCCCACCATCCGGAAAGATTAACTACAACATCTTTTACGTTCGTTAGATCAATATAGTTTGTGTCTTTCAATGCATATGGTGCCAATTTCAGCGTTCCACATTCCAATGCAGCAGATGATAAACCCTTTAATGCTTCGTAGTTTAGAGTGAGGTCTGCATTGGACTTGAAAACTACATTTAGATTTGTCGCGCTTTCAAACGCCTGCTGTCCAATGCTTGAAAGAGAAGTGGCTTCCTGAAAATTTGCTACCTTCAAATTTATAGCACTCGAAAAGGCGAAAGAACCTATTTTTTCTACAGTCTTGGGAGCTGTGTAACTTTCAGCACTATTTCCAATAGGATATGTATAAAGTGTGGTCTGCGCTTTATTGTACAGTACACCGCTTTCGTCTGAGGAGAAATAGTCATTACCAGCTGAAACGGCAAACCCAGTAAAGCTTGACATATATAATGCGCAGTTGCCAATAGAAGAAAGAGAGCCAGGAATTTCAAGTGCAGAGTTAATTACTGTCAGCTGACGCAAGGAATGAGCACCTATATGTGTAATGCCTTCACTTATCTCAACTGCTGTAATAGATGATCTAAAACCATCCCATGGTTGGTCTTTTTCACCGGAATAATCTGCCGTTGCACCAGTACCAGAAATAGTCAGCGTATAAGTGGAGCTATCATCATTCTGCTTCAAATAGGCTTTGACATTATTTTCCTCGCCCTCAGCAGAGATATTCCAAGGATGTTCCTGTGTTCCATCCTCAACGTCCACCGCCAGCGCCATTGTCGGCAGCATTGTCAAAACAAGACATAACCCCAACAATATTGAGCATAATCGTTTTTTCATCTTTCTTTCCTCCTGTTTTTCTACCCGTCTCCACGGGCTGAAATATAAATAAAAAGACACTCTCTGGCATGGATGACCCATGTCAGGGAGCGTCTTCTATTACAAAATAATAATTTTGGGCAGCAAAAAAGCGCAGAGTTTTACTTGCTCTGCTCTGCTCTGCTCTGCTCTGCTCTGCTCTGCTCTGCTCTGCTCTGCTC
>ENA-OUQM01000494-OUQM01000494.1-human-gut-metagenome-genome-assembly--contig:-NODE-494-length-26173-cov-7.643656_pt1 | contig 26173 bp, 20 predicted proteins | sample MGYA00237949_ERZ548830 | MGnify/ENA primary metagenome ERZ548830 (study PRJEB26490, sample SAMN05194706) | human gut metagenome | biome: terrestrial biome; feature: human-associated habitat; material...
GTCCGTAGGGCGGGGTGCCCTCACCCCGCCGCAGCTTCGCCGCTGCCGCCCGCCTCCCCTTTACCGCCACCAAAAAACGGCAGGTTCGCACGCTCGCGCTCCCCTGCCGTTCCTCTTACTGCAATACTCTTATTTCCCAGCCAGCAGCACCGCCAGCACGGCCTTTTCCACGTAGATGCGGTTCTCCGCCTCGTCGAAAATTTCGTCGGCGTGGGTTTCCAGCACATCGGGGGCGATCTCCTCGCCGCGGTGGGCGGGCAGCGGGTGCTGCACCAGGCAGTCCGGCTTTGCCAGCGCCATGCGGGCGGCGTCCAGCGTAAAGCCGGTAAAGTCGCGGCGGCGCTGCTCGGCCTCGCGCTCCATGCCCATGCTGACCCACACGTCGGTGAACAGCACATCCGCGTCCCGCGCGGCCTCGTCCGGGTCGTTCGTCAGCGTGAACTTATCCCCGTACTGCTTCGCCAGCATCAGCACGTCGGCGGCGGGGCGGTAGCCCTTCGGGCAGGCGATCGTCACCGTCATGCCCACGGCCAGACAGCCCACAATGACGCTGTTTGCCATGTTGTAGCCGTCACCGACAAACCCGGCCTTCAGCCCGGCCAGCGTTCCCTTGCGCTCGCGCACGGTCATCAGGTCTGTCAGCACCTGCAGGGGGTGCGCATAGTCGGTCATGCCGGAAACCACCGGTATACCGCTGTATTTTGCCAGCATGTCCAGCGTCGTCTGCTTGTAGGCGCGGCAGACGATGGCGTCATAGTACCGCCCCAGCACGCGGGCCGTGTCCTGCACAGGCTCACCGCGGGCGGTCTGCAGGTCGCCGGCGCTCAGGTAGGTGCCCAGGCCGCCCATCTGGTAGATGCCGACCTCCAGGCTTGTGCGGGTGCGGGTGGAGTTTTTGGCAAAAACCAGCGCCACCGCCTTGCCCTGCAGATCCTTCGGGTCCACGCCGTCCTTGTGCAGCCGCTTGTACTCGTCGGCCACATCCAGAATGTGCAGGATTTCCTCGGGCGTCATGCCGCCCAGCTTCAGCAGATGTTTCATACGCATTTCTCCAGTACGCTGCGCAAAGTCGCCAGCGCGTCGTCCACGTCGTCCGCCGTCAGGATCAGCGGCGGCAGCAGACGCAGACGGGTCTTGGCGGTCAGCACCAGCAGACCCGCCTTCTCGCAGGCGGCGCGGACGTCGGCGGCCTTGATGCCGTCGTCAAACGCGATGCCCACCATCAGGCCGAGGCCGCTGACCTCCCTGACATGGGGCAGCTTTGCCAGCCCGGCGCGCAGCTGAGCCGCGCGCTCGTTGACGTTGGCGAGGAAGTCGTCGTCCATCTCGTCCAGCACGGCCAGCGCACCGGCGCAGCAGACCGGGTTGCCGCCGAACGTCGAGCCGTGGGAGCCGGGCTTCATGTGGTCGGCGACCTTTTTGTTCATCAGCACCGCGCCGATGGGCAGGCCGCCGCCGAGCCCCTTCGCCAGCGTGACGATGTCGGGGTGCAGATCAAAATGCTCGCACGCCAGGAATTTGCCGGTGCGACCCACGCCGGTCTGCACCTCGTCCACGATGACGAGGATGTCTTTTTCCCTGCAGAACGCCGCGACCCTGGCGACGTAGTCCGCGTCCAGCGCGACGACGCCGCCCTCGCCCTGCACCAGCTCCATCATGACGGCGCAAGTGTCCTTGTCGGCGGCCTTTTCCAGCGCGGCAAAGTCGCCCGCGGGCACGTAGTCAAAATTTCCCGGGAAGGGGCCGAAGTCGTGGTGGAACACGTCCTGGCCGGTGGCGGTCAGGGTCGCCAGTGTGCGGCCATGGAAGGAGTTGACCAGCGTGATGACCTTATTCCGGCTCTCGCCATAGGTATCTACGCTGTATTTGCGGGCGCACTTGATCGCGCCCTCGTTGGCCTCGGCGCCCGAGTTGCCGAAGAACACGGCGTCCAGCCCGGTGCGGCGGCAGAGCTTTTTCGCCAGCTTGCCGTCGGGGGCGGTGTAATACAGGTTCGACGTGTGCTGCAGCGTTGCGGCCTGGTCGGCCACAGCCCTGACCCACGCGGGGTGGCAGTAGCCCAGCGAGTTGACGCCGATGCCCGACGTGAAGTCAAGGTAGCTCTTGCCGTCGGCATCCCTGGCCGTCATGCCCTCGCCCTCCGCCAGCACGACCTGGCTGCGGCCATAGGTGTGGAGGATGTAGTCGTTATCACGGGAAATAACTTTTTCGGTATTCAATTGGGTGACCCCCTTTTTATCATACGCAAAAGCCTCCCCCTTCGAGGGAAGGCGGCCCGAAGGGCCGGATGAGGGGCGGGTGTGCCGGAGCCGCCCGCCTTGGAGCCTTCCCCCTTGGGGGAAGGTGGCCGCAGGCCGGATGAGGGGCAAGTGTCCTGCGGCTGCCCGTTTGCGGGACCGCGCCAAACACTTCGCCCTCATCAGTCAGCGGGCGGGACCGCTGACAGCTTCAGTCTACGCGCTAAGAGCCGCCTTCGGCGGTTGCGCTCCGACACGCGCCTGCGGGCGCAGCCCCTCGGGGGAAGCCATTTACCGGTTTCCTCTCCGGTAGAACATCGTTCCTGCGCCTCTGTCGCTGAACATCTCGAGCAGGATCGAGTGCGGGACGCGGCCATCAATGATGACGGCCTCGTGGACGCCCTGATAGATGGCATCGGCCATGCCCTCGATCTTGGGCAGCATACCGCCCGCAATGACGCCCGCGGCCTTGTAACCCTCGATCTCGGAGACCTCGACCTCGGGGATGAGCGTAGACTCGTCGTTCTTATCGTAGAGCAGGCCGACAATATCCGTCATGCTGACGAGCTTTTCGGCGTGCAGGGCAATGGCGATCTCCGCGGCGGCAGTGTCGGCGTTGATGTTGTAGGGGACGCCGTTGTCGTCCATGCCGACGGTGGCAATGACCGGGATAAAGCTGTCGGCCAGCAGGTGGTCGATCAGCGTCGTGTTGACCTTCTCGATCTCACCGACGTAGCCGAGGTCAACGTCCGACTTGCGCTTGCACATGATCATGTGGCCGTCCATGCCGCACAGGCCGACGCCGCGGCCCTTGAGCAGCGCGACGAGATCCTTGTTGACCTGCCCGGCCAGCACCTGCTGGACGATGCCCATGGTCTCCTCATCGGTGTAGCGCAGGCCGCCCACAAATTTGGACTCCTTGCCCACCTTTTTCAGCATACTGTTAATCGCCGGGCCGCCGCCGTGCACCAGCACGACACGCACGCCGAGCAGCGTCAGCGTGACCAGGTCGTTCATGACGGCCAGCTTGAGGTCATCGTTGACCATCGCGTTGCCGCCGTACTTTATAACCAGCGTTTTACCGTGGTATTTCTGGATATAAGGTGTAGCCTCGCTGAACAGCAGGGCCATTTGTTCGTTTTTCATTGTACTCCTCCGCATCCCCTACTCCTAAAGCCTTCCCCTTGGGGGGAAGGTGGCCCCGCAGGGCCGGATGAGGGGCAAGCCTGCCGCGATTGCCCATGAACGGGTTATCGCCGTAAGCTCTGCCCTCATCCGTCGGCTTCGCCCGAGGGGGAAGCCATACTTATTCAGGTTCTGTAATCCCCATTGATCTTCACATAATCATACGTCAGATCGCAGCCCCAGGCCTTGGCGGTGGCGTCGCCGCTGCCAAGATCCACGAGAATGTCGATCTCATCCTCCTTGAGCACCACGGCGGCCTCGTCCTCGCTGTAGGGGTGGTAGGCGGCGTTCTCGCAGACAAAGACCTCACCGGCCTTGCTCTTGAGGCGCACCGACGTCTTGCTGATGTCGAAATCGCCCGGCGTGTAGCCGATGGCGCAAAGCACGCGGCCCCAGTTGGCGTCCGCGCCGAACATGGCGGCCTTGAACAGGGTGGAGTGGATGACGCTCTTGGACACGGCGCGGGCCGTCGCCAGGTCGGGCGCACCGGTCACGGTGCATTCCAGCAGCTTCGTTGCGCCCTCGCCGTCACCGGCCAGCTCGCGGCTCAGATGCTCGGCGACCTCGGTCAGCGCGGCGACAAACGTATCGTAATCGGGCGTGCCCTCGGCAATTTCTGCGCCGGACAGGCCGCTGGCCAGCAGCAGCACGGTGTCGTTCGTGGAGGTATCGCCGTCAACCGAAATCTGGTTGAAGGTGGCGGGCACGACGGTGGACAGCGCCTTTTGCAGCGCGGCGGGCGCGACCTTGGCGTCGGTGGTCATAAAGAGCAGCATCGTGGCCATGTTCGGGTGGATCATGCCGCTGCCCTTGGCAATAGCGCCGATGCGCACGGCCTTGCCGCCGACGGCAAATTCCAGCGCAATTTCCTTCGGGTGGGTGTCGGTGGTCATGATCGCGGTAGCCGCGTCGTGGCTGCCGGCCTCGTCGGCGGCCAGCTTGGCGGCGGCCTCCGGGATGCCCCTGGCGAACGGCTCGATGCTCATGGCCTGGCCGATGACGCCGGTGGAGGACGGCAGCACGTCGTCCGCGCGGATGCCCAGCTCCTTGGCGACGATGTCGCAGGTGTCCTTAGCCAGCTGCACGCCGTTGGGTGCGCAGGTGTTGGCGTTGCCGCTGTTCACAACGATGGCCTGTGCATAGCCGTCCTTCAGATGCTCGCGGTCCACCGTGATGGGTGCGCCGTAGACCTTGTTGGTGGTATAGCAGCCCGCGCCCGCGCAGCGGACGTCCGCCTTGATCAGCGCCAGGTCGAGCTTGGAATGGTTATGGCGGATGCCGCAATGCACGCCCGCCGCGGAAAAGCCCTTCGGCGCACAGATGCCGCCGGGAATTGATTTGAAATCAGACATTGTATGTACCCCTCTTGCTATTTTATATCGAACTTCAAAAGCCTTCCCCTTCGGGGGAAGGTGGCCGCAGGCCGGATGAGGGCAAAGTCCGCCATTGCCGCCCGTAAACGGGTTGTTCCGGCAAGGCCGCCCCTCATCAGTCAGCGGTCGGGGCCGCTGACAGCTTCCCCCAAGGGGGAAGCCATTCACCGCGCTAAGCCGCGCGTTTCCTCCAGCCCCAGCATCAGATTCATGCACTGCACTGCCGCGCCCGAACTGCCCTTGCCGAGGTTGTCAAACAGGCTGATAAGCTGCATCCGGGTGCCGTCCGGGTTGGCCAGGCAGTAAATTTCCAGCGTGTCCTTACCCGCCAGCTTGTTGGCAGCCAAAAAGCCGCCGTCCGTGCCCTCGTACAGGGGATGCACCTTCACCATCGGCTGACCGGCGTAATATTCCGCCAGCGCGGACGCGACCTGCGGCGCGGAAACACCCAGCGCCGTTACATCCAGCGGGATCATCGTCTCCATGCCCGCGTAGTAGTCGGCCACAACGGGGACGAAATTCGGTGCGGTGTCCAGCCCCGTGACTGCGGCCATCTCGGGCAGGTGCTTGTGGTGCAGCGCCAGGCCGTAGGGGCGCGGGGCGTTCAGCGCCTTGTTGGTGCGCTCGGCCTCGTACTCGGCGATCATCTTTTTGCCGCCGCCGCTGTAGCCGGTCAGGCTCGTCACGTTCAGGTGCGCGGCCTTAGGGATGATCCCCAGCTCCACCAGCGGCGCGACGGGCGCGATAAAGCCGGTGGCGTGGCAGCCCGGCACGGCGACGCGGGTCGCGGTTTTCAGCGCCTCGCGGGTGCCGTGCAGCTCGGGCAGGCCGTAGACCCAGCCGGGCGCGGTGCGGTGCGCCGTGCTCGTGTCGAGAATGCGCACATCGTCCCGCAGCAGCGGCACGACCTCACGCGCGGCGTCGTCCGGCAGGCAGAGGAACGAGAGGTCGCTCTCATTGATAACCGCCGCCCGGGCGCGGACATCCTTGCGGTCCGCCTCGGAGATCTTCAGAATTTCAAATTCGTCCCGTTCCGCCAGCCGGTCCGCAATGCGCAGACCGGTGGTCCCGGAGGAACCGTCCACGAAGATTTTGTACTTTCCCATTGTTACACCCCTTACTTCCAAAGGATTCCCCCGTGGGGCTGCCGCCAGTTCTAAAGGCTTCCCCCGAGGGGCTGCGCCCGCAGGCGCGTGTCGGAGCGCAACCGCCGAAGGCGGCTCTTAGCGCGTAGACTGAAGCTGCCGCCCGCAGGCGGCTGATGAGGGCAAAGTTCGCGTAGCCTCCCTTTTAACGGGCAACCGCAGCAGGTTCGGCCCTCATCCGGCCTCGCAGGCTCGGCCACCTTCCCCCGATGGGGAAGGCTTTTATGCCAGCTTTCCCTTCACATCCGCAACCTGCTTCATCACGCTTGCCTTCGTCGGGCCGCCGTAGCTGGTGCGGCCCTCGCAGCAGGTCGTCAGGTCGATGGCCGTATAAACGTCATCCTCAAACAGGTCGCTGTACTGCTTGAATTCGTCCAGTGTCAGCTCCTCCAGCGTCTTGCCCTCGCGGATGCAGGCGGCCACCATCGTGCCGGTGCACTTGTAGGCATCGCGGAAGGGCATCCCCTTCTTCGTCAGGTAGTCGGCGCAGTCCGTCGCGTTGATAAAGCCCTTCGCGGCGGCGCGGCGCATGTTGGCGGGCAGAGGGGTCATCGTGGCCAGCATCGGCGTGACGGTGCGCAGGCAGAGCTCCAGCGTGTCCACGGCGTCAAAAATAGCCTCCTTGTCCTCCTGCATGTCCTTGTCATAGGCGAGCGGGATGCCCTTCATCATGACGAGCAGCGTGTTCAAATCGCCGTAGACGCGGCCTGTTTTGCCGCGGATCAGCTCCGTTACATCGGGGTTTTTCTTCTGCGGCATGATGGACGAGCCCGTCGTAAAGGCGTCGTCCAGCTCGATGAACTTGAACTCCCAGCTGCACCACAAAATAATTTCCTCGCTCAAGCGGGAAAGGTGCATCATGCAGGTCGCCATGGCACTGCACAGCTCAATGCAGAAGTCGCGGTCCGACACGCCGTCGATGGAGTTGCCGCACGGCGCGGCAAAGCCGAGCTGTTCGGCGGTGTAGAAGCGGTCCAGCGGGTAGGTCGTGCCCGCCAGTGCGCCGCTGCCCAGCGGGCACTCGGCGTCCATGCGGCGGGTCGCGTCCTGCAATCTCCCCAAGTCGCGCAGCAGCATCCAGGCGTAGGCCATCAGCTGGTGGCCGAAGGTCACGGGCTGGGCACGCTGCAGGTGGGTGTAGCCGGGCATGACGTACCCTGCGCCCTTCTCGGCCTGGTCGCAAAGCACGGTGATAAGTTTTTTTATCTGGCCCTGAATATGCTCGCTGGCGGCGCGCAGGTTCAGGCGGATGTCCAGCGCGACCTGGTCGTTGCGGCTGCGCCCGGTGTGCAGCCGCTTACCGGCGTCACCGACGCGGGCGGTCAGCGTCTGCTCGACGAAGGTGTGGACGTCCTCGGCGTTGGGGTCGATTTCCAGTGCGCCGCTGTGCAAATCGTCCAAAATGGAGTGCAGACCCTTGTGAATATCGTCCACATCCTGCCGGGAGATGATGCCCTGTCTGCCCAGCATGGCCGAGTGGACAAGGCTGCCCTGAATATCCTGCTCGATCATCCGCGCGTCGAAGCGGATGGAGGAGTTAAAATCGTTTACGCGGCTGTCAACGGCCTTGCTGGCCCGGCCCTGCCAAAGTTGGGGCATAGGTTTTACCTCCGTTTTCTAAAGGCTTCCCCCTTGGGGGAAGCTGTCCGCGAAGCGGACTGATGAGGGGCGCGCTTTCCCGCGCCGCCCCCTTTACGGACAATCGCGGCAAGGCCGCCCCTCATCCGGCCTCACTTCGCTCGGCCACCTTCCCCCTCAGGGGAAGGCTTTTTATCGGTAATGCCAAAACCGCCAAAGGGTTTCCACGCCCCTTGGCGGTTGCTTATTCGGCGTTCGTTCGCTTATTAGTCCTGTGCGGGCCAGTTCTTGGCCAGCTTGGCGCGCTCGGCAATGGGCAGGCCGAACAGGTTGATAAAGCCGTTGGCGTCTGCCTGGTTGTAATCTTCATCCTCACCGAAGGACGCGGTCTGCTCATCGTACAGGGTGTACGGGCTGGTGACACCGGCGTTGATCATGTTGCCCTTGTAGAGCTTCAGCTTGACGTCGCCGGTGACGGTTTTCTGCAGGTCATCGGTAAAGGCGCTGATGGCCTCACGCAGCGGGGTGAACCACTGGCCGTTGTAGACCAGCTCGCCCATCTTCTGGGCCAGCTGTGCCTTGAAGTGCATAGACTCCTTGTCCAGCGTGATGGTTTCCAGAACATCGTGCGCCTTGTACAGGATGGCACCGCCGGGGGTCTCATAGACGCCGCGGCTCTTCATGCCGACGAGACGGTTCTCGACGATGTCCAGCAGGCCGATGCCGTTGGCGCCGCCCAGCTTGTTCAGGTACTCGACCAGCTCGACGCTCTCCATCTCCTTGCCGTCCACAGCGGTGGGGATGCCCTTCTCAAAGTGGATGGTGACGTAGGTCGGGGTGTCGGGGGCCTGCTCGGGGGAGACGCCCAGCTCCAGGAAGCCCGGCTTATTGTACTGCGGCTCCAGGGACGGCTTCTCGAGGTCGAGGCCCTCATGGCTCAGGTGCCACAGGTTCTTGTCCTTGGAGTAGTTGGTCTCACGGTTGATCTTCAGGGGGATGTTGTGGGTCTCGGCGTAGTCGATCTCCTCGTCACGGCTCTTGATGCTCCACTCACGCCACGGGGCGATGATGGCCATATCGGGGGCCAGCGCTTTCAGGGTCAGCTCAAAGCGGACCTGGTCGTTGCCCTTGCCGGTGCAGCCGTGGCAGATGGCGTCGGCGTTCTCCTTCTTGGCGATCTCGGCCAGCGCGGCGGCGATGCAGGGACGCGCGTGGGAGGTACCCAGCAGGTAGTCCTCATACTTGGCGTCGGCCTTCAGGCAGGGCCAGATGTAGTTTTCGACGTAGTCCTTCTTCAGGTCGAGGACGTACAGCTTGGACGCGCCGGTCTTGATGGCCTTCTCCTCCAGGCCGTCCAGCTCGGTGCCCTGGCCGACGTCGCCGGAGACTGCGACGACCTCGCAGTTGTTGTAGTTTTCCTTCAGCCAGGGAATGATGATGGAGGTATCCAGACCGCCGGAGTACGCCAGAACTACCTTTTTGATGTCTTTCTTATCCTTTTTCATGATGAGCTCCCCTCTCTGTTTCTTCATCAAGACGCGCGGGGTATGTTGCTTGCCGTTTGTCTTGAATATTTATTCATTCATTGCTGTATATTATACACTCTTTTATACATTTTGCAAGCGGTAAAACTGCCAAAGGATTCTCCATTTTCGCGGTTGTTTTAGGCAGGTTGACGAATAGTTATACATTTATGCGGCCCGTGCCTGCAAAAATATGCAATCTCTCGTGCATATCCAGCGTTGATGTATGTATTATAGCATGGTTTTCAGCATTAGGCAACACAAAATTGCGGATTTGGCAACACCAGAGGAGAGCCTTTGCCTTCCCCCAAGGGGGAAGCCGCTCCACCCGGGCTGTTCGTTCCGCCGCACACGTCCGCGGCGGCCTGGGGCAGGCCGCCCTACAATCCCTCTTAAACTTTGTACGTAGGGCGGGGTGACCTCACCCCGCCGCAGTCAGCGTCAGCAGCCGCCCCCGGTCTGCCCTACAAACTTCTTCACCATCCCCAGCTCCTCCGGGAAGATGCAGTTGGGGATCGTGCCCCGCTCCACGGCGGCAGCGGCCTCGTCCAGGTCGAACCATTTTACATAGTCGATCTCCGACTTCTGCACGGCAAAGTCCTCGGCCTCGCGGTCCAGCCAGAGGCAGAACACCTTGCTGACCTGATTGTCTTTGAACGGTTTACCGTGGAATTCAGCCTCAAAGCGGAACCGTCGCAGGCCGCATTCGTGCAGGTCGGCGGGGGCGGCGGTCACGCCCAGCTCCTCGCGCAGCTCCCGCAGGGCCGAGCCGACGAACTCCGCGCCCGCCGGGATGTGCCCGGCAGAGGAAATATCGTAGCAGCCGGGGTAGGAATCCTTGGCGGCACAGCGCATCTGCAAAAGCACCTGCACCCTGCCGTTTTTGCGCCGCACGATCCAGACATGGCTGGTGCGGTGGCGCAGCCCCTCGGCATGGGCCGTCGTGCGCGGCACGCTCTGACCGGTGGGGACACCGTTTTCATCGACAATATCAAGCATTTCGGGCATGGGGAACACTTCCTTACCAGATTTATTATCCTTTTTATACCACAGTTTCGCCCTTTCCGCAATTTTTTCTTGCATGGCCCGCAAGCGGGTCGTGACGCTATGGGAGCGGGTGCAGGGGTTTAAAAATTCATAATCTTCTTTTATAATAATGATATTGCCGCAAACGGCCGCGGGCGGATAGGGAATCCGCCCCTACGGTTGCAGGGGGGGCGTACCCGACGCCCCGCATCCGCCGTAACGCTTATAACAAGGAGAACGCACCCATGTCCCAAATGACAAAGCGCGCGCTGGTCGCATCCTTAAAGGACCTGCTGGCCGAAAAGCCGCTGGACAAAATCACCGTGACCGACCTGACCGAACACTGCGGCGTGAACCGCATGACGTTCTACTACCATTTCAAGGACATCTACGATCTGGTCGAGTGGGCCTGCATCGAGAGCGCGACCCGTGCGCTGGCCGGGCAAAAGACCTACGACACCTGGCAGCAGGGCTTTTTGCAGATCCTGCAGGCCGTGCAGAAGGACAAGGTCTTTGTCACCAAAGTTTATCATTCCATCAGCCGCGAGCATATCGAGAACTACCTCTACCGCCTGACCTACGATTTGATGATCGGCGTCGTCGAGGAGAAGGCTGCCGGGATGACCGTGCGCCCCGAGGACAAGGAGTTCATCGCGAATTTTTACAAGTACGCCTTCGTCGGCCTGACGCTGGAATGGGTGCGCACCGGCATGAAGGACGACCCCGCCGCCCTCATCGAGCGGGTATCGACCCTTATCCACGGGGATATTACAAAGGCTCTGGAGGCGTGCCGGATCGATAAGTAACTCCCCCGCAAACTGCCGTCTTAACAATTCTGCCATACTCTATACAATCCGTCCTCTTTGATAAAATTCTTATCAAAGGGGATTTTTTGCTGATTGTAACCGTTCCGCCCGCCGGGTATACTACAGACATACCAAGTAAATCACAGGCCGCTCCCCAACAAGCACGCGGCCTTATCATCACAGGAGGTACTCTTATGTATTATTCCGCCGGTAACTATGAAGCCTTTGCCACCCCCAAAAAGCCCGCCAATGTGGACGGCAAATCTGCCTACATCGTCGGCTCCGGCCTGGCGGCGCTGTCTGCGGCGTGCTATCTCGTCCGCGATGCCCAGATGAAGGGCGAGCACGTCCACATTCTCGAGAAAGACCCCATCCCGGGCGGTGCCTGCGACGGCTACCACTACGAGAACCTCGGCTACGTCATGCGCGGCGGGCGCGAGATGGACAACCACTTTGAGTGTATGTGGGATCTGTTCCGCTCCATCCCGTCCATCGAGGACGTGAACCACACCGTCCTGGATGAGTACTACTGGCTGAACAAGGCCGACCCCAACTACAGCCTCTGCCGCGCCACCCACAACCGCGGCGAGGACGCCCACACCGACGGCAAGTTCGGCCTGTCCGACAAGGCCGCCATGGAGATCATGCGTCTCTTTATGACCCCCGACGAGGGCCTGTACGACAAGAAGATCACCGACTTCTTTGACGATGAGGTGCTGAACTCCAACTTCTGGATGTACTGGCGCACGATGTTCGCTTTTGAGAACTGGCACAGCGCACTGGAGATGAAGCGCTATCTGCAGCGCTACATCCATCACATCGGCGGTCTGCCCGACTTTACGGCGCTGCGCTTCACCCGCTACAACCAGTACGAGTCGATGATCCTGCCCATGGTCAAGTACCTCGAGGGCTTCGGCGTGCAGTTCCACTACGACACAAAGGTCACGAACATTGCGTTCGACTGCGCGGGCAGCAAGAAGCAGGCGACCCGCATCGACATCCTGCACGACGGTCAGGAGAGCTCCATCGACCTGACCGAGAACGACCTCGTCTTTATCACGAACGGCGGCTGCGTCGAGAACTCCACCTTGGGCAGCCAGGACACCCCCGCCGAGTTCAAGCCCGAAATCAAGGAGGGCGGCGGCTGGGACCTGTGGCGCAAGATCGCCGCACAGGACCCGAGCTTCGGCCATCCCGACAAGTTCTGCTATGACCCCGAGCTGTCCAACTGGATGAGCGCCACCGTCACGACGCTGGACCAGCGCATCGTGCCCTATATCAAGAAGATCTGCAAGCGCGACCCGTTCAGCGGCAAGGTCGTCACCGGCGGCATTGTCACGGTCACCGACTCCAACTGGCTGCTGAGCTGGACGCTGAACCGTCAGCAGCAGTTCCGCGACCAGCCCAAGGATCAGCTCTGCGTCTGGGTCTACAGCCTGTTCACCGACAAGCCCGGCAACTATATCAAGAAGCCCATGCGCGACTGCACCGGCAAGGAGATCTGCATGGAGTGGCTGTACCACCTGGGCGTGCCCGAGGATCAGATCGAGGACATGGCCGCGAACAGCGCCAACACCGTGCCCTGCATGATGCCGTATATTGATGCGTTCTTTATGCCGCGCGCTGCGGGTGACCGCCCCGACATCGTGCCCGAGGGCGCTGTCAACTTCGCGTTTCTGGGCCAGTTTGCCGAGACCGCCCGCGACACGATCTTCACCACCGAGTATTCCATCCGCACCGGCATGGAGGCCGTCTACACCCTGCTGAACGTGGACCGCGGCGTGCCCGAGGTCTGGGGCAGCGTCTACGACATCCGCTGCCTGCTGGATGCCACGGTCAAGCTCCGCGACGGACGCAAGATCACCGATATGGAGATGCCTCTCGTCGGCAAGCTCGCCATGAAGGAGGCCCTCAAGAAGATCGAGGGCACCGAAGTGGAGAAGCTGCTGAAGGAGTATAACGTTATCTGAATGTAAGCCAAACGGGCAGTCACTCAAAATGGGTGACTGCCCGTTTTTATTTTGCTGCACCGTAGGGGCCGGGCATGCCCGGCCCCTGCCTCTCAGCAATTACATCACTCCCGCCAGCTTCCTTTGCATCGTTTCCAAATGCAAACAAAAAAAAGGCGCAGCCGGGGCGTTGGACCCTGCTGCGCGGTAATTTACAAATTGTTCATAGGAAAAACATAGTTTTTTAGCAGTTATCCGGTAGTATATAGGCACAGGGTTACGGAGCCGCAACCGTAATTCTGGAACATGATTCCTCCTCACACAAACCGATACCCCAAGCCCCCATCCGGAGCCGCAACCGGATGGGGGCGATTTTTTTGTTGGGGCGAGAGAGCGGCGGCGGGAGGCTGCGGAGGGGTCAAGACCCCTCCCTACGGGGCAAAAGATACATGGGCGGTAATGGCAAGGTGGAGGGCCGGGCATGCCCGGCCCCTACGGACTGCTGTGAAAATTTACGCACGAGAGGGGCAAGGGAGGGCGGCAGCCCGCCCCCTTTGCAGTGGGCGGGGGCTGCCCGGGAATGGATGGCGACGCAAGGCCCGTCGGAATCCCCCAGTCACCTAACGGTGACAGCCCCCTTTGACAAGGGGGCCTCCCTCTCCCCCCTGCGGGGGTTCGGGGGAACACCCGACTCAAAAGTGGAGGAAGGGGCGGGGGCGTTAAGAACGGACAGTAATACTGCGTCCGTTTAGCCCCCGCCCCTTCCGACTTCCTTATTGGGGTTCTTAGGGGCGTGCAGCCCCTAAGTCGCGGGTCCGCTGCGTCGAAACAGCGGCAATTTTCTTTGCTACTTTCTTTTGTTGGCAAAAGAAAGTAGGAGTTCCCGGGAGGCAGCCGTTAATGGGTTCACCTCCTTTTCCACGCCGTGCCAAACCCGATGACGCTTGCACAAAACGCGGCGGCCAGCGCTTCTATGGGGAAGCCGTCCCCGGTTTGCGGCAGCACCGCCGGGGCGGCAGCCTTCACGGTCCGTGTGCCAGCCATCGCGGCTGACGCAGTCACCGCTGCCGCGGCGGTCTCCGGCGGGTCGTACCGGTTCACAAACAGCACGCCGTCGGCCTTCGCGGTCTCCCCGCTGCGCACGGCCCAGAGTCCGGCGGCAAGACCGCCGTCCGGGCGGCCCGTCACCCGGACCGTGACCGTGTAGCTGTGCGTATCGTAGGTCGTGTGGGCAGCGCCGCCGCTGCGCTCGGCAACCAGATACCGGTAATCCCCCGGCTCGTCAAAGGCAAAGCCCGTAAAATACACGGTGCCGCCGTTTTTTACGGTCAGGGCACGCTGCACAGGCGCGGGGGCCGCGTCCAGCGGCGTCAGCTCCACCGTATAGACGGCGTCCGCCGCCGCGCCGTCGGTGCGGACACTGACGGGGATCGCCGTGCCCGCCCGCGCAGCCGCCACGGGCAGCGGGCAGAGCAGCGCCAGCAGCAAGGCCGCTGCGGGCAGCCAGCACCGCAGGGCCGTTTTGCCAAAGGTCATTGCATTTCATCTCCTTCTTTCAGGGGGCAGAGCCGCCCCAGCACGACGACCCGCCCGTTTGTCTCACTCCCGGCGCAGGTCGAAAGCGCCACCAGCCGGTCCTGCGCCGTCACACCGATGTCCCGCTGCTGCACGGCCTGCGCCGCCGCATAGTCCAGCAGCGCCCCCACATCGTCGGGGTAACGCTCCGGCATGTAAATGGCGGTATCGTAGGCATCGGTCACCACACAGGCGAACAGCTCGATCGTATAGGCGGCGTCGGGCAGACTTATGCTGCCCGCGGGGTGCGCGGCAAAATAGTCTGCCTCCGCAAACCGCGCCACATCACCGAACATCGCGCTGTTGTCCATGTGGTGGCCGTAAATCACCGTGTACGGGTCGGTCAGGTCAGCGGCGCAGCGACTGTCGAGAAAAATCGCGCCCGACAGGGAAAAATCCCCGTAGACGTCGCGGTTGACGTAGTCCATGTTCGTCGCGCCCTGCACAACGGGGTAGTCGATGCCCGTGCCGCCCACCGTCAGCCAGCCGCAGACGTCGGGGTTGACGGTTTGCAGCCCGGCCAGCGTCGGGTTGTCGGCAGCCGGTGCGGCGGGCTTATACTGCAAAAGCTCCGCGCCCACAAACGCCCCGCGGCGCAGCGCGGCGTCCTGCCAGAGCGCGAACCCGCCGAAGGCCAGCAGCGCCAGCATCAGCAGCCCGGCCAGCGCACTGACCAGCCGTGTGCCCAGGCGTGCCAGCCGCGCCGCGCGGTCCGGCATCAGTCCTCACGGCGGCGCTTGCGGAAGAACACCAGCCCGCTGCCCGCGGCCAGCGCCAGCATCGCGCCGTAGGGGGCGGCGTCCAGCAGCAGGCCGGTGGGGGCAATCGAGCTGCGGGTATTCGTGACGGTCAGGGCCGTGTCGGCGGCACCCACCGTCTGCGTGGGCAGGGCCCTTTCGGTGCTCAACGTCTCGCCGTCAAGCGTCCAGGCCGTCGTATACTTCTCAGCGTCCAGGCCGCTCTCGGTGATCGTGTAGGCCGCGCCGGTGGGCAGGCCGGTCACCTCGATCACATCGCCGCCCCGGATCGTCTCCGAGAAGCTGACCTTGCCGTTTGTAAAGGGCTTCACCTCGGCGCCGCTCCTCACACCCGCCGCGCTTGTGGTTTGGACCGTGACCGACGCCATGCGGCCCGGGTCTGCGTCCGGGTCGGTGATCTCCAGCGTGAAGATAAAGTGGTCGGTGTAGTCGGCCCAGTCGCCCGCCAGCGCCTTGGTAACGGTCAGGCCGTGGGTCGTGTAGGTATTGGTGATGAGATCGCTCTTGGTATTGTCATCGAGCGAGGTCAGCGTAGCGTAGTCGATTTTGAACGTTGCACCGTCCGGCTCAGACGTATTGTCGTTGACAACGCGCACCTTGAGCAGGTAGGTCGCCGTCGTGGCGGTCAGGCCGTGGATGCCGGGGTCGCGCTCGGTCAGGTGGTAGTAGTAGATGCCGGGGGCCTCGAACTTCGAGGTGTCAAAGCCGACGCTTACGTCGCTCTCCTTGTTGGCAATGCCGCTGTCATCCGCCGCAAACGTGGCGATGATGTCGCTGCCGTCCAGCTGATCCACGCTGCCGACATAGTTTTTCTCTCCGTCGTCGGGCAGGTCGCTCTCGTCGGCGGCGGTAACGTCAAAGGCAATCGTGCCCGTGATGCCGCCCGCGCCCGCGGCGTTCGTCACGTCGATGGCCTTGCGGAAGGTGATGCTGCCGGTGGTCGTGGTCAGGGTCTCTGCCGCAAACGCCGTGGCGGAGAGCGCACCCGTGAGCAAAGCAGCGGTCAGAACGGCGGAAATCTTGATGGTGTTCATAAGTATGTGCTCCTTTCGGGGTGGTGTATGGTTATGTGGGTGGTTTCCGGTAGGTCGGCCCTCATCCGGCCTCGGGCGGGGCCTCGGCCACCTTCCCCCGCAGGGGAAGGCATCCCCCGTGGGGGAAGGTGCCGCCGCAGCGGCGGATGAGGGCAAAGTTCACCTGTATCTCCTTCTTGCCCTTATCAAATCTCATTCCTCCTCACAATCGCAATGACCCGCCCGGCGATATTTCCTGCCGTCACCGGGCCGTACCGGCGGCTGTCGGGCGCACCCTCGCGGGCGTCGCAGAGGATAAAATACTCGCCGTCGGCCAGGGTCAGGGGGTAGGTCACGTCACTGTCGTAGCGGGGGGTCGTCTCGTAAATGTCCGGCTCGGCCACAAGGCTGCCGTTGATGCGCAGCAGCGCGTTTTCTGTCACCTCCACGGTGTCGCCGCCGCGGGCCGCAACACGCCCCGTGCAGCGCCGGTCATCCTGTGTAAAGACGACCACCTCCCCCGCTGCAAAGCTGCGCGGCAGCCGGTAGTAGAGCAGCAGGTCGCCGGGCTTGAGGTGCGGGTACATCGTGTCGTCCGGCTGGATCGCCAGCCCGAACACGACGCCGAACAGCACCAGCAGCAGTGCGGCCAGCGCCCCGGCGCGCAGAAAAAACTCCTTCACGTCCGCCAGCGCACGGCGGCGCTGTGTCTCGTTCACGGTGCAGCCTCCCTTCGGCGGCGGCAGACCACGGCCAGCGCCGCGCCCGCCGCCAGCAGCCAGACTGCCGGGGCCGCGTCCTGCACAAGACCCGTGGGCGGCACGCCGTCCTTATTGTTGACGCAGGTCACCGCTGCGTCGCCGGTCAGGGTCGCGGTATAGCTGCTGCCCAGCGTGACGCTGCTGCCGTCGTCCATTGTCGTTTCGTAGTCGGTCAGCGTCTCCTCGGTGACGGTCACGGTCTGGCCGGGCTTCAGATGCCCGATGACAATGCTGCCCTTATGCGGGATCGTGAAGCCGTCCGCGGTCAGCGCCGCGCCGCCGTAGGGCTGCACATAGGGGGTATCCGCGGTGACCGCCGCGCCGTCAATGGCCGCCGTAAACGCAAAGCCGCGGCGCGTGTCGCCCATGCCGCCCGTGACCTGCTTGGTCACGGTGACGCGCAGGAACGGCGCGTAGGTGTTGGTGATGACAGCCTCCCCCACGCCGCCGGACGGCACCTGCACCGTCCTGGCCGCCGCGGCGGCGGTGGTCGTGCAGTACCAGCCGGCTAAGTCGGGGTGGGCGGTCTCGGTCACGGTGTAGCTGCCCACGGGCACATCCTCCACCGTTACGCTGTGCAGCCCCCTTAGCGGCACGGTCAGTGCGCCGGGCGCATCCAGCGTGACGGTGCGGGCCGTGCCGTCGTCATAGACCAGCGTATAGCTGCCGATGGGCAGGCTGCCGACGGTGAAGGTGTTCGTCACGGCCTCGGCCTCATCGCGCAGGGCCGTGTCATCCACGGCCTTCGTCAGCCGCAGGCTGCCGGTCTGCCGGGCGTAGGTGTTCTCAAAATCGGCGTAGGTCGTGCCGTTTTGCAGCAGCGTTATGTTGGCCAGCGTCGGCGGGTCGCCCGCGGGCTGCAGCGCGTCGCCGTTGACGGCGGCGCGGCTCGCCAAATAGAGCACCGCCGCCGGGACGGCGTGGGCGGTCTCGGTCACGGTATAGGTGTAGGGTGTGCCGCTCTCCGACGCAACAGGCAGATCCTGTATTGTATAGCTGCACTGGGCCGGGTCGGTGCCGACGGTCATATCCGCGCCGCTTATGGCGGCCACAGCCGTGCCGTCGGAGCGGGTCACGGTGAAGGTCAGCCCCGCGCGCACGGCGGTCAGCTCGTCGGCGGTCAGGCTGCCCGCCAGCGTCTTGCGCAGCGTCAGGTTGGCGTGCCCGGCCACGGGCGGCGCAGGCTCGGTGCTGAACCAGACCTTGTCCAGCAGGTTGCCCTCGCGCCGGTCCCCCTTGCCGCTGGACAGCGCCAGGAAGAAGAACCGGCTGACATACTGCCCTGCCCGGACCGTGTAGTCGCCGCTGTGGACGCCCCACTGGTCGTTGCCGTCGGTGATCTCACCGCCGACCATAAAGCTGCGGATAGGGACCTCCTCGCCGTTGTATTTCACGGTCCGGTCCAGCGCCGCGCGCACCAGAAGTCCCCTGTTGTCGTCCTCGCTGGAAGCGCCCGCCAGAATTTCGGTGATCTGCGCTGCCACATCCACCGGCGCGATGAGCAGCGCCATCGAGTCCTGCATACCCCTGCCGCGGGCGCGGTGGGCCAGCGACCAGTGCAGCGTGGTGCCGGGCGCGGTCAGCACATCCTGATACAGTGCGCCGTAGGCCTCGCAGTTCAGCTCGGCAAACTGCTGCCCGTCGTAAGCGCCGTCGATGCTGTAGCTGGCCTCGGGGTAGTTCCGCGTGCCGTTATAGCTGCGGTTGGAGCCGTCCGCCAGCTCAATGTACAGGCCGGCGCTTCCGGTTTTCCAGTGCCTGGCCACGCCGGTGGTCTGCCAGACGATGCCCCCTTCCCCCGACGGGTACTGGGTAAAGAAGGTGCCGGTCTCACCGTCCCGGGAATAATACAGCCGGGATGCGGGCGTATTGTTGTCTTTGTTGTGATATGCCTTCAGCCCGGCAATATCCGGCGTTTCAAAGCTGCCGTTCTGCAGCTGGATACAGTAGGGCACCTGCATGGCCGCGGCGGTGAGTTTTGCGCCGTCGGTGCCGGTGACCCCGACCTTATAGTACAGCCGTTCCGCATCCTTGACACCGGCAATGCAGGCATCCAGCGCAGCGTTCAGCCGGTGCTCGCTGCCCGGCGTGATGTTCCACGCATCACCGGAGCAGAGCTGCTGCGGGATCTCCTCCCAGTTGGTGCCGTCCTTGCTGCGGTACCAGGTGTACACAGCGCCGTCGAGTCTGTCCGTGCTGCCGTTGACCTTCGCTGTAAAGCAGCCGTCGGTCCGAATGCTGTCCACCAGCTCTGCGCTTGTGACAACGGCAGTCTGCGCCGCGGTGTCGGGCGCGGCGAGCAGCGTCTCCATCACGAGGGTGCGTGCGGTCTCGGGCGTTGCCGCGGGGGCAGGCGCCGGGGTCGGCTCCGCCTCCATGTCGGGTTCCGGGGCAGCCGCCGGGGTCGGCTCCGCCTCCATTTCGGGTTCCGGGGCAGGCGGGTCCGGGTCGGCGGGCGCAATCGCCGCCGCAGACTCCGCCGTAGCGGGCAGTTCATCCGCCGCAAACACAGCGTTGGCCATGCCTGCCGCCATACAGCAGGCCAGCAGCACAGCCAACAGACGTTTTTTCATGTACGGTTCCTCCTTTGCTGGTTTCCCGTGCGGGGCTTGTCTCCCCGCCGGGTCAATTGGGAGTATACCGTCCGCCGCCCGCGGAACACGTCGAGGGCTGCTTTCTGCTAAAAGGTTACAAAAAAGACGCACCACGGAAGTTTTTCCGTAGTGCGTCTTTACTTTTATTCACTTCTGCCCTGTAGGGGCCGGGCATGCCCGGCCCTGCACCTTTCCGCAAGCGCCCGCCTATGGGACACCTGCGGGCCGGGCATGCCCGGCCCCTACTGTCTCTGCAATGGGAAAATGCGCTGCTGCGGCAGGTTGGCGGGCGGCCAATGGCCGCCCCTACCGTCCTTGGGGCCGTTTACACCACCGTCACCAGCGTCTCACAGTCGCCGGTCACGGCGTACTTGCCGCTGCCCGCGGGGATAAAATAGCTTTCGCCCTTTTTGACCTTCACGGTCTCGCCGCCGCAGGTCAGCGTGCCCGCGCCATCGGTGATGAGCAGCGAGACAAAGCTCTTTTCGTCGGCTGCACCGTCAAACGCGCCTTTTTTCGCGTCCACCGTGAAATACTCGCACTGCGCGAGATGGCTGCCGAAGTCGTGCTTTTGCGGCGGCGTGCGGCGGGTCACGTCCAGCGCCTTTTCAATGTGCAGGGCGCGGGGCTTGCCGTCCGCACCGACGCGCCCGTAGTCGTAGACGCGGTAGGTCACGTTGGAGTTCTGCTGCACCTCGGCCACGACGATGCCCTGGCAGATGGTGTGCAGCGTACCCGACGGGATAAAAAAGCAGTCGCCCTTGTGTACGGGCACGGCGTTCAGGACCTCGGTCAGGGTGTTATTTTTGATGCGCTCCGCAAACTCCTCTTTGGTGATCTCGTGCGTAAAGCCGTAGTAGAGATACGCGCCCGGCACGCAGTCCAGCACATACCACATCTCGGTTTTGCCGTACTGGTGTTCGTTTTTCAGCGCGTAGTCGTTGGACGGGTGCACCTGAATGGACAGGTTCTTGCTGGCGTCGATGAACTTTGTCAGGACCGGGAACTGCTCAAATTTTGCGCAGTCCGTGCCCAGGGCTTCGGGGTGCGCGGCCACGTAGTCCGCCAGCGTCGTGCCGTCGGGCAGATAGCTCGGGCCGTCCGGGTGGCAGGACAGCACCCACGCTTCGGCCAGCGGTTCAAGGTCGCTCTTGATGCCGAAATCGGTGCGCAGGCGGCTGCCGCCCCACAGATAATCCTTGCAGCTCGGGGTCAATTTCAGAATTGCCATACCGTTCACGCTTTCATCATGTCCGCGGCGGCTTTGGCCAGCGCGGCGTTCACGGCATCGGCGGCTGCCTCACTGTCGCCAACGGCGGAAAGATACACTTTAATTTTCGGCTCGGTGCCGGAGGGGCGGACCATCAGCTTATGCCCGCCGTCCAGATGGTATTCCAGCACGTTGGCGCGGGGCAGCCCGGTGCCGTCGGTGTCGTAGTCCACGACGGACTCCACCTTGTACCCGGCAATGTTCTCCGGGGCGTTGGCGCGCAGCTTCTTCATCAGCTCCTGCATCGTGCGCATGCCGCTCTCGCCCTCAAAGGCAAAGCTGCACAGCGCATTGCGGTAGTAACCGAACTCCCTGTACAACGCCTCGATGGCGTCCAGCAGCGTCTTGCCCTGCTGGGCGTACCAGGCCGCAGCCTCGCAGACCAGCAGCGTCGCGTTGACAGCGTCCTTGTCGCGGACGTGGCCGCCGGACAGGTAGCCGTAGCTCTCCTCAAAGCCGAAGATATAGCGTTCGGGACGCCCCTCGGCCTCCAGCTTGCCGATCTGCTCCCCGATGAACTTAAAGCCGGTCAGGGTGCGGCGCAGCTCAACGCCGTATTTTTTTGCCACCGGCGCTGCCATATCGGTGGAGACGATGGTCGTTACCGCCACGGGGTCGGCGGGCATCGTGCCCTGTGCCAGACGGGTGCGGCAGATATAGTCCAGCAGGATGATGCCCATCTCATTGCCGGTAATCAGCCGGTAGCCGCCCTTGCCGTCGGGCACGGCGGTGCCGCAGCGGTCACAGTCGGGGTCGGTGCCCAGCAGCAAATCGGGGCGGACCTTGTCGCACAGCTCCAAGCCTTTTTGCATAGCTTCGCGGATCTCGGGGTTCGGGTAGGGGCAGGTCGGGAAGTCGCCGTCGGGCTTTTCCTGCTCGGGCACAACGGTCACATGGGTCACGCCGAGCTTTTTCAGCAGCTTTTTCACACATTCCAGACCCGTGCCGTTCAGCGGGGTGTAGACGAGCTTGAGCGCGTCGATGCCCGCGCCGTCGCCGACGCGCTGGTCATAGACAGCCTGCACAAAATCATCGAGGCATTTTTCGTCAATTGTCACAATGCGGCCCGCGGCGGCGGCAGCGTCAAAATCTGCCAGCCGGACATCGTCAAAGCAATCAATTTTTTCGATAGCTGCCAGAATTTTCTCGGCAGCCTCCAGCGTGATCTGGCAGCCGTCCGCGCCGTAGACCTTGTAGCCGTTGTACTTAGCGGGGTTGTGGCTGGCCGTCACGCAGACGCCTGCGCCGCAGCCGAGGTACCGCACCGCCCACGAAAGCGCCGGGGTCGGTTCAAGCCGGGGGTACATGCAGGCGGTAATGCCGTTCGCGGCCAGCACGCGGGCGGTCTCGCGGGCGAACAGCGCACCGTTATGGCGGCTGTCGTGGGCGATGGCTACCTTTTTGGGCAGGCCGGACGCATTGAGGTAGTCCGCCAGCCCCTGCGTTGCCTTGCGCACGGTGTAGAGGTTCATCCGGTTCGTGCCCGCGCCGATCACCCCGCGCAGGCCGCCGGTGCCGAATTCCAGATCGCGGTAAAAGCGGTCCGTGACGGCGTCGCTGTCGCCCGCGATGGAGACGAGCTCGGCTTTGACGGCGTCGTCCAGATCCGGCTGGGCAAGCCAGCGGTTATAGAGGTCGTTTGTATTGTTCATGGAGTTTCTCCTTTATCTTCCCTTGGGTCCTGCGGGCAGCCGCAAGCCGCCCGCCTCTCTATTATCTTGCATTTTTACCGCTTTTGCAAGTGCCAAATTTCTTCCGGGGCTGCCGGTTCCTCTAATCGGCCTGCCAGACACCTTTTATTGCCTCCGCTTCACTTTCCGCCAGCGCCGGGGCGTCGGAATTGGCAAACAGGCTGCCGTAGCGGTAGAGCCCCGCGCCCTGCACCCCTAAGCGGGTAAGCAAAGCAAGCTGGTCGGCCAGCGCATGGCCGGAAAACCACTCGGAGCCGGCATCGGACCCATCCCCTGCGCCGACGCGGTAGGCCCCCAGCCCGGCGTACAGCTTCACGCCCGCCGCGCGGGGCAGTGCGGCCCACGCGGCGGCCAGCTGCGCAAAGCTGTGCGACGCATCGCCGTTTTTTATATATTCCTGTCCCCAATAAAGCTGGGGCATCAGGTAATCCACAGTCCCCTGCCGCAGCCAGCGGGCCGCGTCGCTGTATTGCAGGGTGTAGTTCTGCTCCGGGTCGCCCGCCGGGGCTGCGCCGAACCGCACGCCGTACCGCCGGGCCGCGGCGTGGCAAAGCTCCATCAGGGCGTTCACGTTCTCCCGCCGCCAGTCGTCCTGCGTCCGTGTGCTGCCGCTGGCCGCGTAGTCCGCCGCGTCAAAGGCCGGGTCGGTGGTGGGGTAAAAATAGTCGTCAAAGTGGATGCCGTCCACAGCGTACCTTGCGCACAGCTCCCCCACCCCGTCGGCAATGTACTGCCGCACGTCCGCGCTGGCGGGGTCGAGATACGCGCCGGTGTCGGTGTACCTGACCCAGTCCGGGTGCAGCCGCGCCGGGCTTGCGCCGCACAGCGCCGGGGTCGGCCCGGCCTGGATGCGGTAAGGGTTGACCCAGGCTTCCAGCTGTAAGTCCCGCGCGTGGGCGGCGTCCACCAGCAGTGCCAGCGGGTCAAACCCGGGGTCCTGCCCCTGCGTGCCGGTGCAGAGGTGGCTGAACGGAAAGTAGTCGCTGGGGTAGAGCGCATCGCCGAAGGGCCGCACCTGCGCCAGCACGACGGTTGCGCCAATCGACTGTATATTGTCCAGCATTGTGCCGATTGCCTGCGTGAACGCCTCCGCCGACGAGAAATCGACCTGCTCCCATTCCAGATAGCTGACCCACACAGCGCGGTAGGGCGCGGCGGCCCGGGCGACGGCGGTTGGGGTGGGGGTCGGCACCGCGGCGGGGGCCGGAACAGCCTTTTGCGGCAGTGCAAGCAGCGGCGCAAGCAGAAAGACGGCTATTACAAATAAGTAGAATCCGATCCGACGCATGGCATGTACCTCCTGCGGTATGTATATGCGGGGCGGGCAGCGGGTAGGACAGGGCCGCCGGGAGGCTGCCCGTTGCCGGGCGGTCATGGGGTCCCCCTCTGCCACATTGACAAAAAACGCCCTGCAATGCTATAATGTTTTTATATGTAACACAATTTTTATCTACCCATTCCTTCACACAAAGGCGGAAGCACTATGACCAGAGAACAGGTCGAAACGGAAATGGCCCAATACCGCACCATCTTTACTGTGGTGCGGCTGCTGGATGCTGCGCAGGTCGGCGGCGAGGAGTCCGTCAACAGCTTTTGCAGCTGCTACAGCTATTGGGGCAAAAACACCCCCTGCCGGAACTGCATCTCCCGGCAGGTGCTGGAGGATCACCGCCAGCGCACCAAGCTGGAATACATGGGCAGCGAAGTCTTTCAGGTCACCGCCGTCTACCGCGAGGTCGACGGCGCTCCCTGTGTCATGGAGCTGGTCCAGAAGCTGGACGGCGAGACCCTCATTGACCCCGAAAACGGGGACCGCCTGATAGACAGCATCACGCGCTACCACACCAAGCTCTACCACGATGCACTGACCGACAGCTACAACCGCCTCTACTTTGAGGACGAGCTCAAGGACAAGACCGACCCCGCCGGTGTGGCCGTGCTGGATCTGGACGACTTTAAATTGATCAACGACACCAACGGCCATCAGGCCGGCGACATGGCGCTGCGCACCTGCGTTGACGTGGTGCGCGCCTGCATCCGCAAATCGGACGTACTCATCCGCTACGGCGGCGACGAATTCCTGCTGGTGCTGCCGGGCATTGAGCGCGCGGCGTTCCTGGCCAAGCTGGACCGCATCCGGGCGCAGCTGCACGCTGCCAGCGTGCCGGGGTATTCCCGTCTGCAGCTGTCCTCCAGCATCGGCGGCGTGATAATGCAGCCCGGCGAGACCGTGGAGCAGGCAGTCTCCCGCGCCGACAAGCTGATGTACCAGGCCAAGAACCGCAAAAACATGGTCGTGACCGAGGACAACGCCCGGGACGGCGCTTTGAGCACTGCCGGGCGCGAAGGCCATTCCCGCCAGAGCATTTTAATTGTGGACGACTCCGAGATGAACCGCGCCATTCTGGCGGAGATCCTGGGCAGCGAATACAACATTCTGGAGGCGACGAACGGCAGGGAATGCCTGGCCATGCTGGAGCAGTACGGCACCGGCATTGCGCTGATCCTGCTGGACATCGTCATGCCGGTCATGGACGGCTTTGCGGTGCTGAGCGAGATGAACCGCAGCCACTGGATCGAGGACATCCCCGTCATCATGATCTCGAGCGAGGACGCCGACACCGTTGTGCGCCACGCCTACGAGCTGGGCGTCTCGGACTATGTCAGCCGCCCGTTCGATGCGGGCATCGTCTACCGCCGCGTTTTCAACACGATCAAGCTCTACGCCAAGCAGCGGCGGCTCGCCTCGCTGGTGACGAGCCAGATCAAGGAAAAAGAGAAAAACACCAAGATGATGATCTCGATCCTGAGCGAGGTCGTCGAGTTCCGCAACGGCGAGAGCGGCCAGCACGTGCTACACATCGGCACGCTGACCCAGCGCCTTCTGGAGCGGCTGACGCAGAAAACTGACAAGTATGACCTGCCGCCCGAAACGCAGGAGCTGATCGTCATGGCGTCGGCGCTGCACGACATCGGAAAGGTTGCGATAGACGATAAGATCCTGAACAAGCCCGGGCGGCTTACCCCGGAGGAGTTCGATCTTATGAAAACGCACACCGTTGTGGGCGCGAACATGCTGGACCATCTGGGCCGCTATAAAAACGAAGCGCTTGTCAAGACCGCCCACGACATCTGCCGCTGGCACCACGAGCGCTGGGACGGCCGCGGCTACCCCGACGGCCTGGCCGGGGACGACATCCCGATTTCGGCACAGATCGTCTCGATGGCGGACGTCTACGACGCGCTGGTCAGCAAGCGCGTCTACAAGGCCGCCTACTCACCGGACACCGCGGTGCAGATGATCCTGCACGGCGACTGCGGGCAGTTCAACCCCCTGCTGCTGGAATGTCTGGTAGATATTCAGGACGTCTTAAAGGCCGAAATCGTCGGACGGGAGAACGAAGATTCGTAAAATTTGCATCGCCGTAGGGGCCGGGCATGCCCGGCCCTGCGCCTTTCCGCAAGCGCCCGCCTGTGGGACACCCGCGGGCCGGGCATGCCCGGCCCCTACCGCGCGGCAGACACCGGCTGCCCGGAGGGGTCAAGACCCCTCCCTACAAGGCACCCGTGAGCGGCAATTCGTAGGGAGCGGTCTTGACCGCTCCGGGTGCTTTGCGGCAGCGTCAGCTTCCCTGTAGGGGCCGGGCATGCCCGGCCCGGAGGTCGGCGCGGCCACCCTTTAACGGGCA
>ENA-OUQM01000495-OUQM01000495.1-human-gut-metagenome-genome-assembly--contig:-NODE-495-length-26173-cov-4.505820_pt1 | contig 26173 bp, 28 predicted proteins | sample MGYA00237949_ERZ548830 | MGnify/ENA primary metagenome ERZ548830 (study PRJEB26490, sample SAMN05194706) | human gut metagenome | biome: terrestrial biome; feature: human-associated habitat; material...
TCTCACTGATTATTTATTGTATTCACCGAGAATAATTTGAGCAATAGACAAATATCGCATGCACAACTTAGTATGCAATATTCGCTAATTTTCTGAACAGATGCAAGCAAGCAGCCGGCAATTTAATCAATGAATAAGGAATGCAACGACAAACCATTCGGCAAACAACTTGTGTAATCGAAACAAATCACGTAAATTTGCCACAATAAAAATCAGAATAGAAGTTATGTCATGTATCTTGCATATTGAAACATCCACTTCGGCCTGCTCCGTAGCCGTGAGCGAGGACGGACAGAACGTTTTCAAAAAAGAAGACCTGAACGGGCCTTCACACGCCGTATCGCTGGGCGTATTCGTAGACGAAGCCCTGTCATTTGCCGACAGCCACGCCATGCCGCTGGATGCCGTTGCCGTAAGTTGCGGTCCCGGTTCGTACACAGGGCTGCGCATCGGTGTGTCTATGGCAAAAGGTGTATGTTACGGGCGCAACCTGCCCCTCATCGGGCTTCCCACCCTGAAAGTGCAATGCGTTCCGGTACTGCTCTATCACGATGAACTGCCGGAAGACGCTCTGTTGTGCCCCATGATTGATGCCCGCCGCATGGAAGTGTACGCCGCCGTTTACGACCGCGCACTGAAACCGGTACGCGACATTGCGGCAGACATCGTGGACGAAAATTCCTATCAGGAGTTCCTGGACAAGCAGCCCGTGTATTTCTTCGGCGACGGTGCAGCCAAGTGCAAGGAAAAGATTGTGCATCCCAACGCCCATTTCATCGACGGCATCCGTCCGCTGGCAAGCATGATGTTCCCGCTGGCAGAAAAAGCTATAGCCGAAAAAGATTTTAAAGACGTTGCCTACTTCGAACCGTTCTACTTGAAAGAATTCGTAGCAAGCCAACCGAAAAAACTTTTATAGCGATTAGTGGTTAGCGGTTAGTGATTAGCGATTAGCAATTAGCAATTAGCGGGCTGCGCAATTGGACCGTATAGCATTAATCACTAATCATTAACCACTAACCGCTAATCACTAACCGCTAATCACTAACCGCTAATTCTAAAGGATATGCAATATAATACTCAACAAAAGCGGATGCCTTTGCCCGAATACGGGCGCAGCATCCAAAATATGGTAGACCATGCACTGACAATCGAAGACCGCTCCGAGCGCCAGCGTTGTGCAAATACCATTATCAACATCATGGGAAACATGTTTCCCCACCTTCGCGACATACCCGATTTCAAGCACAAGCTGTGGGATCATCTTGCCATCATGGCGGACTTCAAGCTGAACATCGACTATCCATACGAAGTTATCCGCAAAGACAACCTGATAACCAAACCGGAAACCGTTCCTTATCCCAGTACCAAAATACGTTACCGCCACTACGGCCGTACCCTGGAAGTGCTGATTAAGAAAGCCATCGACTTTCCCGAAGGTGACGAGAAGCAGAACCTCGTTGCACTGATATGCAACCACATGAAGAAAGACTATATGTCCTGGAATAAAGATACTGTCGACGACCGCAAAATAGCGGACGACCTCGCAGAACTGTCCGGCGGCAAACTGCAGATGACCGACAGCCTTCTCCGCCTTATGGCCGAACGGATCGAACAGAATTATCGTCCGAAGATGAATAACCAGAACAACAGAAACAACAACAGAAATAATAAAAGAAAATACTAAAATAGCGGTTAGTGATTAGCGATTAACGGTTAATATCATAGGACATCACCACACTACCCTAATCACTAACCGTTAATCGCTAATCACTAACTACTAACCACTATTTCATGGCTTCATTTGTAATAGAAGGCGGACACAGCCTTTCCGGAGACATTTATCCTCAAGGAGCGAAGAACGAGGTGCTGCAGATTATCTGCGCCACCCTGCTCACTGCCGAAGAGGTGACGGTGCACAACATACCGGACATCCTGGATGTGAACAATCTGATTCAGTTGATGCGGGATATGGGAGTGAACGTATCGAAAAAAGGCATCGATACATATAGCTTTCAAGCAGCCAATGTTGATTTTGCCTATCTGGAGAGCGATGAATTCCTGAAAAGGTGCTCCAGCCTGCGCGGTTCGGTCATGCTCGTAGGACCGATGGTGGCACGCTTTGGCAAGGCTATGATTTCCAAACCGGGCGGAGACAAGATAGGCCGCCGCCGTTTGGATACCCATTTCATCGGCATACGGAATTTAGGTGCCGAATTCGTTTACAATGAAAGACGGGAAGTTTACGAAATATCCGCCCGGCAGTTGCAAGGCAGCTATATGTTGCTGGACGAAGCATCTGTAACGGGCACTGCCAATATCGTAATGGCAGCAGTATTGGCCAAAGGTAAAACAACCATTTACAATGCCGCCTGCGAGCCTTACATACAACAGCTATGCCGGATGCTGAACCGCATGGGTGCAAAGATAGAAGGTATCGCTTCCAATCTGCTCACCATTGAGGGAGTGGACGAACTGCACGGAACAGAGCATACCGTTCTTCCGGACATGATTGAAGTGGGAAGCTTCATCGGCATGGCAGCCATGACGAAAAGCGAACTGACCATCAAGAACGTTTCGCACGAAAACTTAGGTATCATCCCCGACAGTTTCCGGCGTTTGGGCATCAAAATGGAACAACGGGGCGATGATATTTATGTGCCTGCCCAGGATACTTATCAGATAGAATCCTTCATAGACGGTTCTATCATGACAATAGCCGATGCGCCCTGGCCCGGACTGACGCCGGACTTGCTGAGCGTACTGCTGGTAGTTGCCACACAGGCGAAAGGCAGCGTGCTGATTCATCAGAAGATGTTTGAAAGCCGCCTCTTCTTCGTGGACAAACTGATAGACATGGGAGCGCAAATCATTCTGTGCGACCCGCACCGCGCCGTAGTAATCGGGCATAACCACGGTTTCAAACTGCGTGGCGGCAATATGACGTCCCCGGATATCCGTGCCGGTATTGCTCTGCTGATAGCCGCCATGAGCGCCGACGGCATCAGCCGTATTCATAACATCGAGCAGATAGACCGGGGGTATCAGAATATAGAAGGGCGGCTGAATGCGATCGGAGCAAGAATAACGAGAATATAAGGAAGTGACAAGGCAACAGATAAGGCGATAAAACGATATGATACGAAAAGAAGAAGTATATAAAATAGGTATATTCAACAAACCTCATGGCATTCACGGAGAATTGTCATTCACCTTTACGGATGATATTTTCGACCGTGTAGAGGCCAAATATCTCATCTGCTTGTTGGACGGTATATTCGTACCGTTCTTTATCGAAGAATATCGTTTCCGCTCAGACACTACGGCTCTCGTCAAACTTGAAGGAGTGGATACGGCAGAACGCGCACGGATGTTTACCAACATTGAGGTTTATTTTCCCGTGAAGCATGCCGAAGGAGCCGGACCGGGAGAACTCAGTTGGGATTTCTTCGTCGGTTTCCGTATGGAAGAAGTACACCACGGCCAACTGGGTGAAGTGACGGATGTGGACACCTCTACCATCAACACTCTGTTCGTGGTAGATTATAAAGGAGAAGAATTGCTGATTCCGGCACAGGAAGATTTCATTATGGACATCGACCAGAAGCATAAGGTTATCACGGTGGACCTGCCGGAAGGATTACTCGCCCTGGACAATACGGAAGAGGTGTGAACAGGTCAATGAAGCGATGCAAGGCAACAAAACTGTGAAGCATCAAGGTTTAAGAAAGAGAAACGTTAAACAAAAGTTGAACAAGTGGCAGCAAATAAGAAGAAAAAAAGAAGAAAAGCCTTTTGGAGTAATATCAAGTTCAAATACAGACTGACCATTACGAACGAGAATACCCTTGAGGATATTGTCACGCTGCGTGTGTCCAAACTGAACGGAATCTCCGTATTGCTTTCCGTACTGACGGTACTCTTTCTGATTGCCTCTTTGATTGTTGCCTTTACCCCGTTGCGCAATTACCTGCCCGGATACATGAACAGTGAAATTCGTGCGCAGGTCGTGGAGAATGCCCTGCGTGTAGACTCGCTCCAGCAACTGGTAGACAGACAGAATCTGTACATTATGAATATCCAGGACATCTTTCTGGGTAAAATCAAAACCGACACCATCCATTCCATCGACTCCCTGACTACCGTACGGGAAGATTCGCTTATGGAACGAACGCAACGCGAGGCTGAATTCCGCAAACAGTACGAGGAAACGGAGAAATACAACCTGACAAGCATCGCCTCACGCCCCGAAGTAGACGGACTGATATTCTACCGCCCCACCCGCGGCATGATTTCATCTCCTTTCAATGCCGAAAAGAGGCACTTCGGAACGGATATAGCCGCCAATCCGGGAGAAAGCGTATTGGCAACCCTGGACGGAACGGTCATTCTGAGTACCTATACAGCCGAAACCGGCTATTTGATAGAGGTACAGCATAACCAGGATTTCGTATCCGTCTACAAGCATTGCGGCTCTTTGTTGAAACGCGAAGGCGACACCGTAAAAGGCGGAGAAGCCATTGCCCTGGTAGGCAACAGCGGGCAACTGACTACCGGACCGCACCTGCACTTCGAACTGTGGCACAAAGGAAGGGCGGTAAACCCGGAACTCTATATCGTATTTTAAAAGTATAAAGCATTAAGTATAAGATATAAACCTGAAAGCATAAATTATAAGACTGATGAAGAAACAAATTGCCATACTTGGCTCTACCGGCTCTATCGGTACACAGGCATTACAGGTCATAGAGGAACATCCCGACCGATACGAGGCCTATGTACTGACAGCCAACAACCGGGTGGAGGATTTGATTGCCCAGGCACGCAAGTTCAAGCCTGAAGCAGTGGTAATAGCAAATGAAACGAAATATCAACAACTGAAAAACGCACTTGCCGACCTACCCATCAAAGTGTATGCCGGCGAAGAGGCCTTATGCCAGATTGTGGCGGAAAAACCTATCGACATGGTACTGACAGCCATGGTAGGCTATGCCGGACTGAAACCGACTATGAACGCAATCCGTGCACGCAAGACAATAGCCCTCGCCAACAAGGAAACATTAGTCGTGGCGGGCGAGCTTATCAATGACCTGGCACGTTTCAGCGGTACTCCCATCTTGCCGGTAGACTCCGAACATTCTGCCGTGTTCCAGTGTTTAGCCGGAGAAATGGGTAACCCTGTCGAGAAAGTTATACTGACAGCTTCCGGAGGCCCGTTCCGTACCTGTACAATGGAGCAGCTTGCCACCGCAACCAAGGCACAGGCTTTGAAGCACCCCAATTGGGACATGGGAGCCAAAATTACAATAGACTCCGCTTCCATGATGAACAAGGGGTTTGAAGTGATTGAAGCAAAATGGCTGTTCGGTGTACGCCCCGACCAGATAGAAGTAGTGGTACATCCGCAATCCGTCATTCACTCAATGGTGCAGTTTGAGGACGGAGCAGTGAAAGCGCAGTTGGGAATGCCGGATATGCGCCTGCCCATTCAGTACGCATTCTCCTATCCGGAACGCCTGAAAGCGTCTTTCCCCCGGCTGGACTTCAAATTGTGCACGGACCTGACATTCGAGCAGCCGGATACGAAACGTTTCCGCAACCTGGCGCTGGCATACGAAGCGCTGCACCGTGCAGGAAACATGCCATGTATCGTCAATGCAGCCAATGAGGTGGTGGTAGCCGCTTTCCTACGGGACGAAATATCATTCCTCGGCATGAGCGACGTAATCGAGAAGACAATGGCGCGCGTATCCTTTATACAAAAACCTGCTTACGAAGACTATGTGGCAACTGACGCAGAAGCCAGACGAATAGCAAAAGAATTGATAGTTAAAAATTAAATTGCAAATAATAAAATAGTAAATAATTAGATGGAAACATTCTTGATCCGTGCCCTGCAACTTATAATGAGCCTTTCATTGCTCGTAATAATCCATGAAGGCGGGCACTTCCTCTTCGCTCGTTTATTTAAGACACGAGTGGAAAAATTCTGTTTGTTCTTTGACCCGTGGTTCACTTTGTTCAAATTCAAACCGAAAAACAGTGAAACGGAATATGGTATCGGCTGGTTGCCTTTAGGCGGGTACGTCAAAATTGCAGGTATGATAGACGAGTCTATGGATACCGAGCAGATGAAACAGCCCATGCAACCGTGGGAGTTCCGTGCCAAACCGGCATGGCAGCGTCTGCTGATTATGATAGGCGGCGTACTGTTCAATTTCCTGTTGGCATTGTTCATCTACTCCATGATACTCTTTGCGTGGGGAGATGAATATGTACCTTTGCAGAAAGCCCCGCTGGGTATGGACTTTAATGAAACGGCTAAAGCAATCGGTTTCCGTGACGGCGATATATTGGTATCCGCCGACGGCGTACCTTTTGAACGCTATGGTGGCGACATGCTGACAAGCATCGTCGATGCACGTCAGGTCAGCGTATTGCGTAACGGGCAGGAAGTATCCGTGTACATCCCCGAAGATATGATGGAACGCCTGCTTGCCGACAGTGTCCGTTTCGCTTCATTCCGCTATCCGTTTGTCATCGACAGCATTATGCCGGGACAACCTGCCGCACTTGCCGGATTACAATCGGGTGACAGCATCACTCAATTGGATGGACGTAACATCGCTTACTTCGACTTTAAGGAAGAAATGCTGAATCGCCAAAAAGCAGCCAACGACAGTACCAGCCGTCTTCTCACCCTGACTTACGTCAGAGCGGGAGTAGCGGATACCGTAAAGCTGACTACAGATTCTTTATATCAAATCGGTGTCGCTGCATCCCTGCAGACAAACAAGCTGTTGCCCGTTGTCAAGAAAGAATATAGTTTCTTCGCATCTATCCCGGCCGGGGTTACCCTGGGAGTAAATACGCTGAAAGGTTATGTCAGCCAGATGAAGTATCTTTTCTCTAAAGAGGGCGCTAAACAGCTTGGCGGTTTCGGAACAATCGGCAGCATCTTCCCTGCAACATGGGACTGGTATCAGTTCTGGTACATGACGGCATTCCTTTCAATCATTCTTGCTTTCATGAACATTCTGCCTATTCCGGCATTGGACGGCGGACATGTCCTGTTCCTCATCTACGAGATTGTAGCACGTCGCAAACCCAGCGATAAGTTTATGGAGCGTGCTCAAATGGTAGGTATGTTCCTATTGTTCGGCTTGCTGATTTGGGCTAACTTCAATGATGTGCTCAGATTCTTCTTCTGATGGTTAGGATATAAAAAACACATCGTCTGTTTGAATATAACAGACGATGCGTTCAGTACTAACAGATGGTGCATTCCATATAAACGCACCATCTGTTTTTTCATATTTTTATACCAGGTGTGCAATCCACTCTTCACGGTCGCCCGGCAGAAGGTCGATAACCGGAATCTCAACCATTGTATAGCAACCCGGTTGCTGACGCATTGCAGCACGTGCCACACATACCAGCACTTGCGCAGTAAGCGCCGGGTTATTGATGCGCATGTTGAATTCGAACAGTTGGTTCTGTGTTTTTCCGGAAACGCCCTTACGGGTCAGGTTTACACCGTGTCCCATATCAAGCAGTGCATCTACGCTCGGAACAAGTTTCACATGCGTTTCGTCATTTACAAAATACGGATCGGCTTTGATAGCGGCAGCTACTTTGTCAAATTCGTAACCATCGTTCAGTTCGATGTAGACCATACGGCGATGTATGCCCGTACCGGTAGGAATCGTCATTGAAAGAGCGGCTTTTACACCCTCGATAGCCTTTACTGCCACCGTATGTCCCATACTCATACCCGGACCGAAGTTGGTATAGGTAATTCCCTTCGGCGCAATAGCCTCCAGCAAGGTACGCACAACAGAATCGCTTCCCGGATCCCAACCGGCAGAAATAATAGAAACAGTATTATGTACTTTTGCCTCAGCATTCAGTGTACGGCGCAATGCCGGAATGCCGGTATGAATATCGAAGCTGTCCACTGTATGGATGCCAAGTGCCAATATCTCTTTAGCATATTTCTCAACGCTACGCGTAGGAGTACAAAGGATGGCCACATCCACATCCTTCAACTCTTTGATATCTTTCACTACGGAATATTCACTCAATTCTGCAGGACGGTTCTCCGCCCCTGCACGACGTACTACTCCTGCGATTTCGAAATCGGGAGCTGCTTGTAATGCCTCAAGTACAAAATGTCCGATATTGCCATAACCTACGATGGCTGCTCTTACTTTTTTCATCTTTTTATCGGTTTTAGTTATCAACTTTCTATTTTATAAGCGCAAAAGTAAGCATTTTAATTTATAACTTAATACAGAAGTTTGCATGTTTCACAGAGTTTTTCTTTTTTTAGAGACTTAAAGTCAATAATAATTCCTACATTCGCAGAATAGGAATAATAATCATATGATAGAATACATAAAAGGTGAGATTGCCGAGTTGAGTCCGGCAAGCGCAATTATAGACTGTAACGGCCTGGGATATGCCGCAAATATCTCCTTGAATACGTATGCTGCCATACAAGGAAAGAAAAGCTGCAAACTGTATATCTACGAAGCTATCCGCGAAGATGCATATGTCCTCTACGGTTTTGCAGACAAGCAAGAACGAGAACTGTTCCTGCTACTGATTTCCGTATCGGGCATTGGCGGCAATACGGCACGTATGATTCTCTCAGCCTTATCGCCCTCTGAACTGATAAATGTCATAAGCACGGAAAATGCCAATCTGCTGAAAACAGTAAAAGGCATCGGTTTGAAAACAGCCCAGCGTGTGATAGTCGATTTAAAAGACAAAATAAAAACCAGCGGAGAAGCCGCCGGAACTACCGGCATAACCGGTCTTGCCTCTACTGCCGCCAACGTACAGGTACAGGAAGAAGCCGTAGCCGCCCTCACAATGTTGGGATTCGCACAGGCTCCTTCACAAAAAGTTGTAATGGCTATTCTGAAAGAAGATGCCGGTGCACCGGTAGAGCAGGTCATCAAACTGGCTCTGAAAAGATTATAACCCCATAAAATAATATTCACACTTTAAAAGCAAACAAACTATGAAGCCAGTTCCTATTTTTATGAAACAATGGTTGGAAGCCAATGAACGTACACGTATTCTGCCCGGTGACCAATGGTATCTCGATTTCTCAATAAAGACACTCCCGATACTAAAAGCATCTCCCTTATTCAAGGAAAGCGAATATGCACAGAAAGATGCCGCCACATCACTCGGCATGTATTTTCAGGATGCAATTGCCCAGACAGGAGGTTGGAAAACATTCTCCGAGGCATACTATGCATTATACAATAGGCATCTTCCCTTTTACCGGTTATCTGACAGCTACATCCCCGATGAAATCAATCTGGAAGATGTGGCATTCGTATTGTGGACGGATGAATATACGCTGCAAGACCCGTTTGATAAAGACTTACTGGCTCTGGCACAGAAAGTATACAAACTGATGGATGAAAACTTTGAAAAAGCCCCTATCAATGAAGAGCCTTCATCTGTTTTGTGGTTAATGGGACCGGATTTACTGGATATGCCCTTGGAGCCGCTTCCCGAAATTACTCCCGAAACAAAATTGAGCAAGGATGTTGAGCATTGCCTGGAATACAGTAATGGAAAGCCTTTGCTATACTTTACTACCTATAAAGAGCTCTGCAAATTCTTTGTTGAAGTTCTAAAATGGGAAAACACTCCTTCTGCTTTACTCCCTGACTTACAGTACAAAAAAGAATTCGTAATATACGCCAATGCCAAAGGTATGCTAATAGCCCACAACGTAGCTGCCTATTTTTGTGAAGAGCACAACCCGATGTACAATGCCGAACGCGCCGCTGCCGAAGGCTACAAACTCTTTTGCCGCCCGGGAGGCTGCCCGTTCGATTTAATAAAGTATGGTATGCTCAAAGGAATATTACCTGACGTACAATTGCCATTTGACAACGGCAAAGAAATACTACAGCAAAATTGGGATTTTATCGCCCGTTATTATCTATGTGAATATTATGAAGGGGAATAAAAACGCACAATTGCACCCTAACCGGAACAAAAAAGCCAAACCGACAGGAAAAAGAATAGGCAAATCAAAACCGTCCAAGGCTAATAACCAATTGAACAGAAGGGTGAAGTAAGCGGTTAACGATTAGTGATTAGCGGTTAACGATTAGCGACTGTTATGCGACGTAATTACCAACCTAATCGCTAACCACTAATTATCCATCATAATTCTATGATTTCTTCTTTGCACAAAGTCAGTTTCTCAAGACCGTCGGTGGTTACTGCCCATGAGTTTTCAATTCCGACAGGACCTATACCGGGTAAAACAATCTTGGGTTCCAAAGCAAAAACCATACCCGGTTCCAATTCCTGCTTCATACGAGGAGCCAATACGGGCATTTCATTTATTTCCAAACCAATACCATGCCCTATGAATTTCGCCTTTTGGTCTACTCCCATAAAATAATCTGCAAAACCGGCTTTCGTTACTATTTCAATAGCCTTGTTATACATATCTTCACAAACAGTTCCCGGTTTTGCCATTGCCACAATCTCCTCTTGTGTTTCTAAACACGTCTGATGTGCAGCATAAGCCTGTTCCGGCAACTTGCCAATGGAGAACACACGGCTCATATCGCCCATGTAACCATAGAAGTTTCCACCCATATCCACCATGAAACATTGCCCCGCTTGCAGGAGAGTGCCACTCACGCCACCGGGCAATGAAGGATCAAGCCCTTTGCCGCCCAATGCAAAATCATACGGAGAAGGAACCGCTGCATTGTCACCGGCCAAAAGACTTCCCATGAAGATTTCCATGCTCTGTCCGAATACACGGAAAATACCCAGACAACCTTCCAGACGCATCAACCGTTCTATTTCAACAGATAATTGACGGTCTGTCATTCCCGGCTGATAAACCGAGGGAATCTGTTCGTATGCCTTTGCATGGGCAATTCCGGAACGGCGGAACATTTCAATTTCTATCGGAGTTTTTATGCTTCGCGCCTGACGAATCAATGCTGTACCACAGGATACGACCTCTGTTTCGGGAAAGCAGGCAGCCAGGCGATTATACTCCGTAAAGGGCAGTTCATCACCTTCCAGCATCAGTTTTACCGGCAAAGGAAGACCGCATTCCTTCAATAACCCGGTTATTTGCTCCGGCTTACGGATAGGATGAATATGCTCGCCCTCAATGTCATTAGGGCGCTTTATGAACAAACGCGCAGGAGCATTCAACGGCAAATATAAATATCCGCTTACTACGCGACCATACGTATAGATTAAGTTTACATTACAGGTAATAAGTGCCGCATCAATACCTTGCTGGGCCATGAGGGCACGTATCTTATCACGTCTTAATTTCAATTCCGGTTGTAACATCTCTTAGTTATTTATAATTTTCGAGCAGCAAAGGTAATAATTTTAGATGCAACGGAATTACTATTCGGGCACATAAATAATCTCGCCGTTATCCAGCTCATAAGCAATCCCCACCTTTTTGCCTTTTTTGCCGCTTTTAGTATCCTGGTTCTCAGATGGAGTGTATTTATTGATTTTCTGACCTTCTTTCGTAATAATCTCCATGTTCTCTTTTCCGGGATTCTTTACCATAGTGAAATCTTCCTGGCTGAACATCTCGGTCATATTGTAACGGCTCACCAATGCAACCATAAGTGCTACGGCAAATACCATTGCAACATCGAAAAGGTTGCTTACCACACTCATCGGGTCGCTATCTTCTTCTTTTCTCAGCAAACGCCTTTTCATTATTCTTTTTGGTTTTGGTTTAACAATTCAGAGAGAAATTCGAGATTAGTCATATCCTGCAAATACCAACGCTGCTTGACTTGCTGTGTTATAAACCCGATAGCACTGGAGAACAACCCGACAACCGTAGTGGCAAATGCCACCTGCATATTGTAGGCCATCGAGGCAATGTCGCCGGTGGAAAGCCCTACAAGTGCCGGACCCATTGGAATCAGCGTTCCCATTAATCCCAACATCGGTCCCATTTTGGTTAGAGTCTTGGATATTGCCAAATCTTTATCCGCCGCTATCTCAAAATCGGCAAGCAGGCGCTGCACGTGCGCCGGACTGTCTTTCATCTCGATAATACGGTGAATGTAAGCAACCACCAAAGAGTTGTTCTTTTTGGAGAGGTGTCCGCCCAGCTCCGAAACAGTTTCAGGAGTCAGTGCATCCAACTCCTTGCGCAGCAGGGCATCGGTCTTACGAATAGCCAGGTATTGCCCGAAAAAGTTTCCGAGGAGCAAGACCGAACGTCCGAAAAGAATAATCAACAATACGATAACAGGAACCAGAAGCCCTGTAGATATCCAATAGAGAATGTCTGAAATGTAATTCATAATTTTTTATTTAATTAGTTAGTTTGTCTTTTCAATTTCACTTCTCTTAAAATCATTCCGACCAATGCACCGGCAACAAGCAGGATTGTCAAGCCTGCCAACGCTCCCCAGTCTACCTCGTCTATTCCTTTCACTGCCGTACGGCCGTTGACAGTAGCGATAATTCCCAAAATAGCAATCAGGGCATTGGCGAGGAAAAGCAATTCCAGCCGAAGCTCTTTTTCGGGCAGTAACCAGCGCAAAAGGAAGCTCCCGGCAGGTATCAATACGAATACCGCCGCTGCCATGCTCCAGGCAATCAGGGCAAAGGATACCCCGGGGAAGGAGAATATCAATGCGACCAAGCCGCAGAACAGTACCGGAAAAACTAAAATACCCGGAAACCAACGTAGTGCCTTATAAGCCCATAGCACGCGCTTCTTCACAAGTCCGGCACTTTGGATATGTGCAGCCAGCATGCAGAAGGTCATCTGCAGAACCACTTCCACGCTCAGTACAACGGAAGTATCGAGCATCAGTGCAGGATTAGCCAGCCAGTCGGCAATCTGGGTTTTGGACTGCTCGATAGCATAAGACCACATCAGCCCTACGAACAAGGCACAGATGACGGATATTGCCAGTACCGACCTTAATTTACGATAAGTTTGCTTCAACATGAAGTTAAAGCAAACCAATATCATAAGTACCAAAACAACTGTCTCCATTATTCCTGTAGTTTTTTACGACGATGACGGACGAGCAACAGTAGTACGACGATAGCAAGCACTACTACCAAACCGACTATCGTATTGCTCAGTACATTGGTCTGTTCTTCTGCGACAGAAGCTATCTCCTCTTTTTTCATCACCATCCCTTTCTTGTCGTCGGATGCGACAGCTTCACGTATCTGAACAATGTTTTTCTTATATTCCGCCGCTGCCTGCGCATCGGTTTTCGAAGCAATGAACTGCCTTAACTTGGCATTGTCGCAAACAAAGCCGGAACAGGAGGGTTTGTACTTGTTTACCAAATCGGTGTGCAACTTGGCTATATCGGCCACTTGCTGCTCGCTGGCTTTCCACATTCCCTTGCGCACCGTCTCCAGCATGACAGCGGTCATTTCTTCCCAAGCTGCCGGATTCTGTTGCTCGAAATATTCATGCAAGCCCAGGCCGAACTTATCCTTTACGTACACATTATATATCTCATCCCACATTTCCTTATCGATAGCTTTGGGCTTCATCACATTCCAGCCATATGTGTTTTGTACAATCTCGGCAAATGTATTCGCAGCACCTGCTTCTCCTTTCATTTTCTCCTTGATATAGGTAGGGTTGAAAATAGTGGTACGGCTCTCCACTCCGATAGCTTCCTTGACCTCCTGCATGCGGAAGTTGTTGCGATTGCGGTAATCGCTCAGGTAAGCATCCGGGTCTTTTCCCGTCACATTACGAACAGCCAGGTTGAGCCCGCCCATAAACTCGTACACGTGGTCGAGGCTCAATGCTCCCCACGTATTGCTCTGGCGAGGCTGTATAACCGCATCCGTACGTGTCAGCGCAGCTTCGAAAGCGAATTGACGGAAGGCTTCCCAGTTCTTTTCACTACCATAGTAAGCACCCATATTATTCAAATAGGTATCTGCTATTTCTTTCTCGCTTTCCCAACGGTCACCGCTCATCACCATACCCTGGATACCGGTTCCATAACCGCCGTTAGCTCCTCCGAACACGCGGAACGTAGAAATCTCCCTGGCGTCTTTAGGAGTCAGGCCTTTTTCTATCAACACCCGTTCTGCTTCGACCACTCCGGCAGCAACCTGATTTTCGTATTGGTCGTCTTTTGCATGGGCAGCCATTTCAACCGCTCGGTTAATAAGGAACAAGCGGGAAGCTGCGATGTCCCTCAACTGCCCGCTCGTCTGTACTACCACATCGATACGCGGGCGTCCCAGTTCTTTCGAGGGGATGAGTTTCAAATCCGTAACACGGCCGAAAGCATCCCGCAGAGGTTCCACACCCAGCATATAGAGTATCTGGGCGATAGTGGCTCCTTCCGTCTCGATAAACTCGCCGCTCCACAGCGTATAGCTTACTTTACGGGGAATGCTATCATTGTGCCGGCGTTTATACATCTCGATTGTATTATTTGCCAACTGTATGCCTTTCTCCCATGCCGCCTCGCTTGGGGTAGCCTCTGCATTGATTCCGTAGAGGTTGCGTCCGGTAGGCAAGGTATTGGGATTTACTATCGGATCGCCTCCCGGTGAAGGCAGGGTATATCCGCCGTTCAATGCATTCGTCATGCTGAGCAGTTCTTTTTCCGGACTTTCTATAAGTGCCTTTTTATATTCTCCGACATTTTTAATTGTGCGCTCGACTTCCATGACTGCCAAAGCAAAAGTGATTTCTTCTTTGGTATATTCTACGGAAGAAGGCATTTTCTTCATTACGGCTTTCTCTCCGCCTCCCATAGCCATCATCATCGCCATCATGCCCTGCGGCGCATTACGCGATTTTTCTATCTTCCGGGCTTTGGCAAGTTCGTCGGGCGTGATATCCGCCACACGGCAGATGAGCTCGTCCGTTCCCAAAGCCGGATTAGCCAGCAACCGGGTTACTAAAGTACGGGCAGGATTCAGATAATGCTGTGTGAACAAAGCGCGGTGTTTCACCGTTTTTTCGTCGGCGCGTTTGCGGAGTTTGTCCAGGGCAAGCAGGCTGTATGCAATCGGTTCGGTAGCCATGGCGTACACGCTGCTCTTAATGCGCGCATCTTCATAAGGAACGCCCATTGTATAAAGCTGTCCCGTTATTTTCTCCGTAGCCAGTTCCTCGGCAAAATTCTCGATACGCAAAATCTCGTCTTCCGTATAAGGAACGGTGAGTACGCTGTCCAGTTCCAGCTCGCGGTGAATACCCAGCTTCACCGCCACTGCCTTCACAGCCAAAGAAGCACGGCGCAAATCGACTTCGCTACGCATATCTTTCCGGGATTCCTGTTCGTGCGCACCGTTAGAACAAGCACTGACAGCATTATTGTATATCTTAATTTTCTCCACAAGTTCACGATAGATACCACGGACACTGCTCTCGAGGAACGGAGGGGTGAGGTAAGACTGCAAGCCTGCATATGCCCTGCGTTTGGCTATCATACCTTCTCCCACATTTCCTATCGAATAAATATAGAAATGAGGCAAAGCGCCTACCAGCCGGTCGGGCCAGTCGTTACTACTCAAAGCAACCTGCTTTTTCGGTGTAAATTCCAGACTGCCATGAGTACCGAAGTGAATCAACGCATCGGCCTTAAAACCGAACTGCGTCCACAAATAAGATGCAATATAAGTGTGAGGAGGTGCGGCATCCGTACCATGAACAATCTTAAACGCATTGTCTCCCTTTCCGGCGGCATTTTGCGGCAGCAACACCACATTCCCGAACTGTAAGCGGGCAACTCCCAGACGTCCGTCGCCGGTAGCCATATACTCACCGGGAAATTCTCCGAAGGAAGATACGACTTCCGCATATTTTTCCGGCCTGAGTACTTTCCTTACCCAACTTTCGTACTGTTCTTTGGTGATCAGTTCGGGACGCCCGTTCTTCATGAAGTTGTCGAAAGCTCCTTCCGCATACGTTCCGAACACAGCTCCCTGTGCTTGTATCATACGTTCCAGTTCTTTGGAGGATGCCGGCAAGCCGTCTACCTTATACCCTTCTTTCTTCAAATGCAGCAATAGGTTGTAAAGCGAAGGGGCAACTTCCATACCGGCAGCAGCCATTGCGTTCTGTCCCGGGCCTTTATAATAATAAATCGCCACGCGCTTTTCATTGTTGGGCTTGTTCTGCAGCTTGATATAGTTATTCACCGTCTCTACAAAAGTTTCCAAACGCTCGGGAATGGCAAAAGCATGCTGCAATCCTTCTTCATCCCTATAATGTCCGAACAAAGCGAAAGGACGGATAGCCCCGTCTATTTCGGGGGTTACGACACTTTGCGAGAGAAATCCGCCGCTCATTCCCATTTTGTCGTTCTCCCACTCTTCTACGAGCCGGTTTACATTCAGCGGAGTAAACAACGGGATATTCTGTTGTGTCAGGTAATCCACGATATAGTCTCCCATGCGCCCGTGCGCCATATTGATGACTGCCGAGGGGGATACCGAATCAATTTGGTGCCTGCCAATGAAGCCTTTCATACTCCGTACCGGATAAACGACATTACCCGTCTCCTCCAGTTTCCGGATAAGGTCTGCCGGTTCGCCCATCATACCAGTGATTATGATACGGGGAGCTCCCTCTTGCAACAGCCCGTTTTCCTGCAGGAAAGCATTGTATCCGGCTATCGTATTGAAACCGAGTTCTTCATCATCCGGCTTCTTCGGGTCGGCATGATATATCATATCATTGGAGCGTTCTGTTACAGCTTCAGGTTCGTCTACCGAAATAAGCTTACCGTCGATATGCTTACGTACATAATTCAGCATGCTACGGTAGTTACGGCGCCCGCCATTCCCCAGATAACTTCTCAAAGTGTCGGCCTGGATAGAGTCCAGCGAAATTATCTCATTGGCAGGATTGGTGGCGGAAGTGGTCAGAATGGGCAAGCCGCCGTCAGCAGCCTTCTGTATCTGCGCACGCTGTTCTTCCGTTATTCTCATCCCCATGGCATTGATAAATACCATGTCGTAGGAAGTCAGTTTATCCAGTTCGTCGGTACTGACTTCTGCTATCTTTATAAACGAATTATCATTAGCCTTGGATATTTGTCCGAGACTGATAACTTGATAATTGACAAATGCTACTCTTGTAGAACTGAACCATAAGTTCCAGATACCTATAAGCAGCAACACGAGGACGGCCGCACAGCCGCTCCCCAATAGTTGTTTTTTCTTCATATCGATATTTTAATATTTATAACCCGAACATATCTGCAATATTAAGATTTACGGTTCCTATTACACTGATTCCTTTTTGCGGAACCTGCAGGGAACTATCGGCAGCCTTGTCTTTATAATTGAACAGGTTATCGATACCCAGATTGAGGGATATGCCTTTCGGAAGGGTAACTCCGGTATTCAACGAACACATCGTACGTGCATCGTAAGTGGTTATTTCATACGCATAAGTACCGTCATCATTTTGGTTTCTTGTATAAGTATCGAACTTTGCCCCCCACTGCCCGTTCAGCGAACAGTTAAAACCTATCTTTCCGAACTTATGCGAATACATAGCATTGAAAGTTGCCGTATGCGGGCGCACCAAAGAAGTATTCCGTCCGTCAACCTCTTCATAATCGTTCGTATAAGCATAAGAACCTGTCAATATCAGCCCAAAACCAAAACGGTAGCGCAAAATTGTCTCCAAGGCCGTAGTTTTGGCGTTATCGGCATTTACATACTGCATGTCGCTCGAACCGTCGCCCAATGACATATAGGCTATCTTGTTCCTGAAACGGTTGTGGACAAAAGAAACCGACATGTTCAGCCCTCCCTTGGTAAACTCACCGGACAGAGAGACTTGATTGCTGGTTTCCGGTTTCAAATCCGGATTACCATACAGCATGAACCAACCCATACCGCCCATCTCGTATGCCTGGTAGAGTTCTTTCAGAGAAGGCGAACGGAATCCTTGTGCATAACCGGCACGGAAAGAGACATGGTCGCAAAAATGCCACAGTAAAGAAACCTTCGGAGTGACATGCCAATGATATTTCTCATGATAGTCGGCACGTACTCCCGCCACGATATTCAGCTCATCGAGGATATCCCAGTCTTCCTGCGCATAGAAAGCGTACAACTGGTTGTTAACATGGGAGCTGTCTTCCAGCATATAATGTTTCAGGTACTCAAAGTCACCTTCGAACCCGACACTGACAGTATGCTTGCCGAATGTTCCGGTATAATCGATACGCGGTGTCTGCTTGATATTACGGTAATCCGTAGTTTTCTTTCCGGATAAGAAATAGTCCTGGTTCTTCTGATAATTATCATAAATATATCCTATTACAAGTTGCTGTTTTTCTCCGGGAAGATATGTTACCTTACCGTTCAAGGTATAATCAAGGAATATGTCCTGGTACATCTTGCCCACACGCTTGTCCCGTTTATTGCGGTAAAACGAACCTTTCAAATCCGCATTTAGCTTTTCATTGCAGGTATATCCTATTTTCTGCAAAAAATCCCAAATGTTGTATCCGTAGACCGTGGTGGAACCGGCATCTGCCTGCTTCTCTGCCGAAGAACCGTCACTTCCTTCCGTTACGGTGGTCTTACCTACCTCATCACCTATCTCATAAGTATCTTTTGTACGATAGGTAAGGCTGGTATAAGAAGTAAGACGATTTTTCTTCACACCGGTAGAAGCTGTATATTTCTGTCCGTTGGAACCGGCATAACGTGCATTCAAATTTCCGCTAAAGGGACGATTGGCGGTCTTTGTAATGATATTGATGACTCCACCCAATGCATTGGAACCATAGATTGTGGACTGGGCTCCCTTAATGACTTCTATACGTTCGATATCGTCTACATTGAAACGGGTAAAATCAACATTATGGTCGGCTCCTTCCCCACTTACGCGTTCGCCGTCTATCAAAAACAGCATATACTCTCCATCCATGCCTTGATAAGATATCTCAGGCATCTGACTCATGGAATTATACCCAATCTGCAAACCCGGCAGTTCGTATTGCAGCAAAGTTTCGACATTCATCGGATTGAGTGCCTGAATCTCCTTTTGAGATATTACACGCGTCAGTACAGGTACCTCTTTCAACGGTTTTGCAACAAACGAACCGGTTACCACTACATCATTCAGTTGATTAGAAGAAGGAACCAATCGGATATGCAGTCGCGGCGGACGTACAGCCGGAACCGCTTTTATTTCCTGAGATTCGTATCCTATGAATGAAACCAACAGCGTATATTCTTTCGCATTTTCCAAACGGATAACAAATTCACCGTCGCTATCCGTACCTGCTCCGAAAGTAGTTCCCAGCACCCTAACCGTAGCTCCAGGCATTGGCTGCCCGTTTTCATCTACGACATCTCCCAATATGGAATAGCGATAACGGTTGCTATCCCTTTCGTCCACTTCCTCCGCAAAGACAGTGGGCACTGCCGCTGCCAGCAAAAAAAGTAAGGAACAAAGAACCCGTCTCATTCTTATTTAATCGGGATAAATTCGTAATTGAATGTAACAAAACCGCTCTTATTCGTTTCAGAGTTTCCTGCAACTGTAAATTGAAGCTTCGCCCAACTGCCGTCCTTACACTTCAAAACTATCACATGCATTGTCGGTTCATAAATAGTAGGAGGCATACTACCTGTCTCCGTCTTTTTCACCCAACTGCACAACACTTTGTTCACAGTTGCAGTCTTGGCGTAACCGACGTTGCCTTGCATCATTTTGCTCATATCGGTGATGATGGCATATTCTTCATCCTCGTTTGTTATGTTTTCATCCGCTTTATAGTCTCCTTCAGGCAACTCCGTAATTTCATTCATATTTGTTTTCTCCGTATCGAAAACCATGCCACCGTTTGTTTTTATCTCATAACGGTGTATGGCGATATGCCATTCGATACCGATAGTTTCCTTCGCTTTTGGCTCGCTTACCGAACCATCCGTATAAATCCATTCGCTTGTATCCGGATGTATTTCCGTTTCTCCGGTTTTCAGATTTACATAAGTCCATTTATCATAGGCAGATACATCCAGATTCGTTTTCGTACCTCCAACTCCGTCTCCCCATTGACTACCCTTATTATCGTCATCACTGCATGCTGCTCCTAATAAACCGATGGCCGCCATGACCAATACATCTTTAATTTTCATTTTAGCTTATTCCTTTTTAGCGTTAATAAATTAATTTTCACGCTGCAAAGTTAGATCGCACAGGTAGCTGGCACAATACCGATAAATAACTATATTAAAAACAATAATACCCACAAATAGTAAAAAAGTGCTGCCTGCACCTTCACAGGCGCAGGCAGCACAAACCACAAATACAAATACAACTAAACAAAGTTTTTCCTTAGATAATTCCCTGACCCATCATGGCGTGGGCTACTTTCATGAAGCCGGCGATATTAGCACCCTTCACGTAATTGATGTAGCCGTCGGGTTCTGTTCCGTATTTCACGCACTGAGCATGGATACCGTGCATAATGGCATGAAGTTTCTCGTCTACCTCAGCCGCACTCCAACTGAGATGCATTGCATTCTGTGACATTTCCAATCCGCTGGTAGCCACACCGCCTGCATTCACAGCCTTACCCGGTGCATACATAATCTTGTTTTCAATAAAGAGGTCGATAGCTTCGGGGGTACATCCCATATTGGAGATTTCGCCCACACAAGTCACCTTATTATCAATCAGATGCTGTGCATCTTCCCCATTCAACTCATTCTGCGTTGCACAAGGCAAAGCAATATCGGCTTTCACCTCCCACGGACGTTTGCCGGGAACGAAAGTAGAGCCGGGGAATTCATCGGCATACGGAGCTACGATATCATTGCCCGATGCACGGAGTTCCAACATATAATCTATCTTCTTGCCACTGATGCCGTTCGGGTCATAGATATAACCGTCGGGACCGGAAATCGTAATGACCTTAGCACCCAACTGGGTAGCCTTGGTAGCTGCACCCCAAGCCACATTTCCGAAACCGGAGATAGCAACCGTCTTACCCTTGATATCTATACCTTTGGTTTCCAACATCTGGTTTACAAAATACAATCCACCGAAACCGGTTGCTTCGGGACGTATCAATGAACCGCCGAATTCCAGACCTTTACCCGTGAAAGTTCCTGTAAATTCGCGTGTCAGTTTCTTATACATACCGAACATATAGCCCACTTCACGACCACCTACACCAATATCACCGGCGGGTACGTCCATATCCGGACCGAGGTGACGCCACAATTCCAACATGAAAGCCTGACAGAAACGCATCACTTCCGCATCGCTCTTACCGCGCGGAGAGAAATCGGAACCGCCTTTACCGCCACCCATAGGCAGAGTGGTCAAAGCATTCTTGAAAGTCTGTTCAAACCCCAAGAACTTCAAGATAGAGAGGTTTACTGAAGCGTGGAAACGAATACCGCCTTTGTACGGGCCGATAGCATTATTGAACTGTACGCGATAACCGAGATTAGTCTGCACCTCGCCTTTATCATCCACCCACGTAACACGGAAAGTAAAAATACGATCGGGTTCAACCAACCGTTCTATGATTTTCGCTTTCTCGAACTCAGGATGCTGATTGTAGATATCTTCGATAGAAAGAAGTACTTCCTTTACGGCTTGAAGATATTCAGACTCGCCGGGATGCTTTGCCTCCAAAGAGGACATGATACGTTCGATATTCATAATATTACGTTTTAAAGGTTATTACCTTGTTAACTATTTGTTGCCTGAACAAAATGTCAATAAACAACACTGCAAATATAGGAAAACTTTTCAAAACACCTAAACATTGCAGCAATATTTTGATTAAATAATGATAAAACGTCAAATCACATAGAATATAAAAGAACAACAAACAAAAAAGCAGGGGACAACTGTATAAACAGCTTGCAAAGGTAATTCTTTATCCTTCATTCCTCATTCTTCATTTAAATTGCTACTTTTGTCCTCCGAACTAATAAACCATGAGAAAACATGCTCAGTAAGTTTAAATTAAACCAGCTCTATTTCAAAGATACGCAGTTTGCCAACCTCATGACGCGACGTATCTTCAATGTGCTTTTAATCGCCAATCCTTATGATGCTTTCATGCTGGAAGACGACGGCCGTATCGACGAAAAAATCTTTAATGAATATACTTCACTCTCCCTGCGCTATCCGCCGCGCTTTACACAGGTATCTACTTGCGAGGAAGCATTGTCCCAACTATCGTCCATGCCATACGACCTTATTATATGTATGCCGGGAACGGGAGATAATGAGGGATTTGACATGGAAACCGATACCTGTATTGACACCGGTGAAGAATGGGAAGTATTCAGCATTATCAATATCAAAAAAATTCAACTTTAAATACGAGGAGGATAACCATATGGAAGCAAAAGAAATGATCATCAAAGACCTTTTAAAAATGCAGGAGAAGACAGCAAAATGCAACGGATTAGTAGCTGGATTTGTAGCCCAGACCTGGGTGATCCGTATGCTGGGAGATAAGATCCGAGAATATGGCGGCGAACCATATGTAATAGAAAAAGATCCGGATGGAAACTGGAAAATGGTCCGTGACACAAATAATCAGGACGAATCTACCGATGAGCAGACGGTAGACATTTCCAAGATTGATTTTGACCAGTTGGCTTGTGAGATCATCGACCAGTACGAAAGTGACCGTCAGGAGTCTGGTCGTAAGGAAATCGTCTGCGGGATGAAGCATGTACTCGAAAAATACTCGGATAAACATGACCGAGAGATCATCGATGAGATGCTTATGACATTTACTGGATGGAAATTATCCATTCTGGTAGAATTGTCAAAGACGCAAGAATACGATGACGAATTTTAAGGAGGATGACCATGGGATATCATTACAAAGAATCAGGGCATGGCTGCTGGGATATACTTCTCACGACCAAAAAAGGACAGGAAGAAGGACATCTTCCGAAAGGTGTCGTAATCCTTACTGGATTTCAGTATGCGGATCCAGATTACAGAAATTGGATGAAAGAAATTGAAAGTTCCGGCCGGTATCATGTATCTGTAGCAAAACACTGCGATGATGAAGACGAATTGACTCATCTTTCCAAAAATGGATATGTGAACCGTTTCGTATTCTTTCTATCCGAAACAGACCCTTTCGAAGAATCAGTGGAGGATATTGAGATCGAACATGGGAACTGGTTCCAGAGAAAGAATATCATTGATTATAAGAAATTCATTGACAATTATTTCGATAATCACCCAGTTCTTTATTCAGAGCGTGAAAAGAAACTTATTGAGGATATTGAATCGGCAATCGCATTCTATATCTCCAGTGACGAAGAATTGGAAATGGATTTGATTGATGGCGGCTGGTATCCGTGCTGTTACAAAAATGGTCAGTCTAACGTACTGGCAGCTTACAAAAATGATCCGCTCATTACAGAAGATGAGGCTGAAGAGCAGAATATAGATCTTGAGAAAGTTTTCAATCACTGTAATGTATATCATTGCGGATAATATCTTTACTAAGAAGGATAACAATATGAACACAAACAAAATAGCAATCAGGTGCGAAGAACACGCATTCACTTAAAAATACGTGTTTCATTTGAAGAAAGGAAAATGGTACGGAACATGAAAGGCATTATACAAGTGAATAGATTGAATAAATCAGGATTATTTGTTTCAGAGATGGATTGGGATAATTGTTATAAAAGCAAGAGCAATCCAAAAGGAAATTTTGTAATGATAATCGAACCATTGAACGGATGGGAGAAAGGAATTATTTATTATGAAAAGATAGATAAAGGTTATCTTGTGAAAGGCGAAGGTTACATTATTGAGGACTGTGCAGATATTATAGAAGAGCGCATCAGAGAATGGAAGAAAAAATACAAGAAAAAACCTTTTGACTATGTGGAAACAAAATTAAAAAGAAACTAAGGAAACAAAATTAAAATACGTGTTTCAAGGGAAAGGCAAATATATGAAAGTAAAAGAATTTTTAGAAAATTTCACAGGAGATAACCATATTAAAATTTATGATATGCATAACTTTGATACGCATAGATTTAATAATGCAAATGAAGCTATAAGACAATTTGGTTATTATACAGTCAGAGAATGGAAAATTATTGATAATGTCTTAAAAATAACTATTAGAACACAATTCTAAATAATCAAATGAAACTAAGATTTCGATGGAAATACGTGTTTCATATAAGGAGGATAACTATGGGACAGTGTTATAGTGTTAACTTAAAAATTAAATTAAAACCAAATTCAGAAAAAAGAGCTGCTGATGCATTAAAAACACACATGTTTAAAGATGATAGAACGAACTATTGTTTTGATAAGTTCGCGGCCCTTGGCGTTGGAACAGAAGAACTGGATGACTTGATCCGAATCTGTCTTGCCGGCTGGAAGCTTACAACTTATTTTACCGCTGAAAGTTACGGATGGAAAAAATACGAGAATGATTTTGACTGCAGCTATGGATGGGAAAGTGTTATGGTCGAAATGTTCGAAGTACTCACTCCATTCCTGGAAGAACAGTCTGAAATTGACATCTATCCGGATTCCGACAGTTTTCACGGACATGTGGAAAACGGAAAATGTATCTGGCATTAGAATGTTACAGTTTTTAGGAAAGTCTCTTTACAGGGGCTTTCTTTTTTTATTTTTCATCTGAAAATTCACTCTATCTATAGAACATTAATTTACAGAAGAGAGGAGGATAATGAAATACTGTATTGTTCAACAAATTTATGTAAAGAGTCTCCGGCCTTTAATCGTAAGCAGGAGAGAAAAACAAAGACTGCGATACTGGCTTCGGTCGTCAGTCTGCAGTTTATACGAGGAGGATAACTATATGAAAACATTGTTAAGAATCATACTTGGCTGTGCAAATGTATATTTAGCAGCAAATCTTTTTTACTATCTTATTGTGAAACCTATTGTGAATTTGTATAGTGCAATTTCTAATGGATGCTTTTCCATAGATATATTGCTTCTTACAATTTGCAAGATCGCGGTCATGTTTGCATTCATTGGATTGGAAGCGTATATATTTGAGAAAATCGAAGGCAAAGAATTTCATGATTCCAATATGTAAAACATGGTTGATTCGAATGATGCATAGAAAAAGGAGATCTGCAATGTGCCAAAGATTAAAGAAAGAGACCAAACAATGGATCGTGACCTGTATCACAGAAGAATTAGCTCTAAGTACCACATTGATTGATGCCGATACAATCCCAGAGGTAATTAAACTTGGAAAGAAGCGAGGGATTGATCCGGATAATATCATGAGCATTGTACTCTACAAACATGTCAAAATCGAAAATTAGGAGGATAACAATATGGATAATTACGCAACAGATTGGATGATCCTGAAAACCACGACCGATCAGGATGCCGACAGTCCCGAGCTGAACCGGTACTATGGGAGCAAAGAAGATGTGCGGCAGCTTCTTGTACATATGGTGAAATGGTTCAGAAAAGCTAATCCAGACGGGTATAGCCGGGGAACGGAAAACGCTGAAGAAGTGGACCTACATGGATTGCACGAACTGCAGTCCTTTGCAGAATATGATGACTCTTATAAAGTAACTTTTACTGCAAAGAAATTCTCTTCCATCTGTCACATCTTAGATGATGGAACGATTTGTTAGCTGAGTCATAAGGAGGAAGAGATGTATTACAGATTTGAAGTTCGAAGATCAGCGAACGATCCATGGGAAGGCTGTTTCCAATATCTATTCCCGGACCAGCGCCGTTTTCTTGGACGATGGATCAAAGAACCAAAATGGTATCAGAACCATCCGTTCACCAATTCCCGTTGCTGGTTTACACAGGAAGGCTTTGAAAAATACGGGGATCTTGTGGAAGAAGTAGTGAAGGAGCGCATGGAAAACTTTTCGGAAGGAGAAATGCGGATTTTGAAACGTCCAAAACTGGAAAATATCGTGATGCACGGTAAAATTCAATGCATCCAGCTTATTGAAGAAATTTAACAAAAATATTACGGAGGATAACAATATGGCAAGTATTAATGGAATCTCACTCAAAGCAATAAAATCTTTTGAAGGCATGGAAGGAACTGCATGGCAGGGCAATGTCTATGTTGGTACAAAGAAAGTCGCGTTTTGGTCACAGGATGGAAATGGAGGGGCGGATTGG
>ENA-OUQM01000501-OUQM01000501.1-human-gut-metagenome-genome-assembly--contig:-NODE-501-length-26023-cov-7.985713_pt1 | contig 26023 bp, 20 predicted proteins | sample MGYA00237949_ERZ548830 | MGnify/ENA primary metagenome ERZ548830 (study PRJEB26490, sample SAMN05194706) | human gut metagenome | biome: terrestrial biome; feature: human-associated habitat; material...
GTTATATCCATATCATCAAGTTCAATCGTGACATTAATGTAATCATCCGGCTTTTGTTTCCCGTGACAAGAGGACCACCGTCTCCACGTGCCTTGGGACAATGGCGTGAATAAAAATGCCATTATCAACGCTGTTGTCTTGACCCACCTCGTAAAGAATATGCCGTTGAACAACGCATAGCTATAGGTTTCTGCAACAAGAAAATCATTCATTTGATTTTTCACTAAGAAAACTCACAATCATAGTAATCAGTGAATTAAATGTCTCTTCGGCTTTTTTTGCGAATTGTTGGGCGGAAACGGACATTCGACTTTCACCCATTGGAAATGATATAAATTTCCCGTAATAGTCAACAAACAGATTGTAAAGATTCACTATCTGTTTTGCTTTTGAAGCATTTTCTACATTGGAAAACTGATTGAGCTCATAAAACAAATAGATTCTTTGCATACTATCTTGCAAGTTTCTTAACTCTTCATTAATCCTTTGTACATCACCTTTCCTTACAGCTTCTCTATAAGTAATCATATTTTGATATACGTTATAAAGTAATTCAAAAAAACCATTTGTTTTTATCGTTGTTTTTTTTGGCACTGAGGCCAAAAGGCTCTCGATTTTATCTATTGATGCGTCAAAATACTCCGAATTTGCGGATACGCCTTGATAATACTCTATATCGTCGACAAATGGAAGGTTTGAGGGAAAAACAAATCCTCGTCCAAGAACAGGAACAATGTTTTTCCTGCTTTTTAGCGCATGTTCTATCTCTAACCTAACCCAATCTTTTGGATCTGAGCACCTATCCAACGCTTTTTCTGAAAGAACCAACAAAAAATCCTGACACTCTTCAATCACACTAAACAATTGCGTGTTAAACTTCCCACTGCGCAAAGATTCAACATCTAAAAAAACAGAGTAACCATCTTCTTTTAATCTGTATGCTAATAATTGCGCAAGGTTTTCTCCGGTAGCTCTGCGATAACTAACGAATACTTGATATTTCATAATATACCTCCATTATAATTTGTAATCATTCTAAGTTACAAAAGATGCCTATAATGCGTTCTATCCTTAAAGGCCTTTGCGTTGACTTCTTATATGTTGTTCCTTCTTCTATATCTGCGCTTTATCTCCGTTCTCTATGAGGAGCTTATTCATCTCCGAATCACTCTTTCTGCGAATTTTCCCTTGCTTTTACAGGTTTTCCGTCATTAATACCACCGTCTCCACATGGCGAGTGCGGGGGAAGAGGTCCACGGCCACGGCACGGCGGGCGAGGTAGCCCATCTCGGCAAAGCGCTTCACATCCCGGCCCAGCGTGCCGGGGTCGCAGGAGACATACACCACCCGCCGGGGAGCCATGGCGGCGATGGAGGCGATGACCTCCGGGGCCAGTCCCTTCCGGGGCGGGTCCACGCAGATGACATCCGGCCGCAGCTGCCGCAGGGCCAACTCCGCCGCCACGTCGGCGGCGTCCCCCCCCAGAAACTCCACGTTCTCCACGCCGTTGCGCCGGGCGCTGACCCGTGCATCCCGGATGGCCTCCGGCACGATCTCGCCGCCGATGACATGGCGAGCCTGCCGGGCCAGCACCTGCGTGATGGTGCCTGCGCCGCAGTACAGATCCACCGCCAGCTCCGTACCGGTGAGACCGGCGAACTCCAGCGCCTTGCCGTACAGCACCTCCGCCTGGGGGTGGTTCACCTGATAAAACGACGGCACCGACAGCCGGACCGTCCGACCGCACAGCACGTCCGTCAGGGCGTCCTCCCCCCAAAGAGTGCGGTAGCGATCCCCCAGAATGGCGTTGCCGGGGCGGGTATTGACCCCCAGCACCACGCCCACGGTCTGTGGTGCCGCCTGACGCAGCAGGGCCACCAGTTCCGTCTCGTAGGGGAGGCTTTCGCCGTTCACCAGCAGGCACACAAGGCTCTCGCCTTTACAGTTGTTCCGCACATACAGGTGCCGCACCAGCCCCCGGCCGGTGGTCTCGTCGTATCCCGGCACATGATACTGCGCCAGATACTGCCGCAGGGCCGCCGCCAGTGCATCCGCCTGCGGCTTCTGGAGGAGGCAGTGCTCCACCTCCACCACCTGATGGCTGCGGGCCCGATAAAAGCCCACCCTGCCGTCGGCGGACACCGGGTACTGGCTCTTATTGCGGTAGCGCAGGGGCTGTGCGGCGCCCAAGATTTCCTCCACGGTCACGTCGCTGCCGCCCAATCGGGTCAGGGCATCCTGAACCCGCTGGCGCTTGGCCCACAGCTCCTCGGCGTAGTCCAGATGGCGGAAGTCGCAGCCGCCGCAGCGGCCATAGTAGGGACAGTCCGGCTCCTGCCGGTGGGGGGAGGTGCTATGGCGCAGGACCGGCTTGCCGAAGGCCACGTTTTTCAGCACCTTCATCACCAGAATGTCGCAGTCCTCGCCCCGGACGGCGTCGTGGACGAACACCACCTGCCCGTCGATGCGGGCCACGCCCAGCCCCTCGCTGGAGTAGCCCTCGATGGTACTGCGGTATATATGATTTTTCTCCAATGCGGGCATAGCGGCCCTCCTTTGATATGGGGATTTTCTTCTTATTTCCGACGGGTGACTTGGCGATTCCTTGTGAGATTGACTACCCGGAGCATTACGGATTCCCACGGCCAGCTTGTGAACCGGCCGTGGGAATCATGCGTTCAGAGAAGAATACCGTGATGCAGGGGCCATGCGGCTCAGCAGAGGCCCGTCAGCGGGGCGGTCAGATCCCAGCGGCGGCCATCCGGCAGCACCACCGGCGGCATGGGCTACAGCCGAATTTCCAGCAGGTTCAGCTGCCCCGGCTCCAGCTCCTTCATCCAGCTCGGCAGCGTATGCTCCCCGTGGAGCAAAAGGCACAGCTGCAGCAGCCTATCGCCGTCCAGATGCGTTCCGCCCAAATCGGTATACAGCGGGGAGAAGATGCTCACCAGGCCACCTGATACGCCTGCGGCCCCAGCCGAAGCACGGCATCGCCGCACATCCTCCAGCGTTGGGAATCCTGCGGCATGGCGATCAGGAGGGACATCTGGCGATACCAGCGGTTGGTGGTAAGGCCGAAGGCGTACCACTCCTCCCCGTCGGGAAAGCGCAGGGTGCTGCCCAGCGGGCGCACCGGCCCCAGCTGGCCCAAGCACCATGACAAGCTCTCCATCTGCATGGACACCGCCTCCTATCCGGCCATCGGCGGGCCGTTAAAACTCGAACTTTTCGATCAGCTTACGCAGCGACTCGGCAAAGGACGCCAGCGTCTTGTTGTCCCGGCCCTTGCTGCGGCGAATGAGCCCCAGCAGGGCATCGCCCAGCTGCACCAGCCGCTGATAGGCCGCCGTGGTGCGGGGTGCGCCCTCGAAGGCGGGCTTCTTCCGCTCCGGCAGGTAGCCTGCCTCCAGCTGGCGGCAGGTCAGCAGGTCATAGGACTCCGTATACTGGGGAGCGTGGGCGGCAAAGCCCAACTGCGTCACCGTCCGAGCAAACACCGGCGCCACCTCCCGGTCGCCGTGGACCACGAAAACGTGCTGGGGCTTGGGCTCCTTGAACTGGCTGATCCAATTCACCAGATGGTCGTGGTCGGCGTGGGAGCTGAGGCCCTGGAAATTCACCACCTTGGCCCGGACGGCTACCTCCTCACCGAACAGCTTCACACTGGGAGCGCCGTCCAGCAGGGTACGGCCCAGCGTACCGGGAGACTGGAAGCCCACGAACACGATGCTGCTCTCCGGCCGCCACAGGTTATACTTCAGGTGGTGCCGAATGCGGCCTGCGTCGCACATACCGGAGGCGGACAGGATCACCTTGGGGGTGCGGTCCATATTCAGCAGCTTGGACTCCTCCACCGTCTCCGTCAAGTGCAGGCCGGGGAAGTTGAACATATGGGTGCCGTCCTGCACCAGCGCCAGTGCCTCCTCGTCCAGATAGCCCCGCAGGTCGCCGCAGAAGATGGTGGTGGCCCGCTTGGCCAGAGGACTGTCCACATACACCGGGAAGTCCTTCACGGACTTCACCAGATTCTTATCCTTGATTTCCCGGATAAAGTACAGCAGCTCCTGGGTGCGGCCCACGGCGAAGGCGGGGATCACCACGTTGCCGCCCCGGCCCAGTGTCTCGTCGATGATCTGGGCCAGCTCGTCGGTATAGCTCCACACCTCCGTGTGGTTGCGGTCGCCGTAGGTGCTCTCCATCACCACATAGTCTGCCCCGGTGAAGAACTGGGGGTTCCGGATGATGGGCTGATCCACGTTGCCGATATCGCCGGAAAAGACGATGGTCCTCGTCTCGCCGCCCTCGGTGAGGGTCAGGCGGATGCTGGCAGAGCCCAGCAGGTGGCCGGCGTCGATGAACACGGCGTCTACACCGTCGCAGATGTGGATCTGTTGGCCGTACTCGCAGGTATCCATGAATTCCCGCACCCGCATGGCATCCTCCACCGTGTACAGCGGCTCCTCCATGGGGCGGCCCGCCCGCTGGTTCTTACGGTTTTTATACTCGGCGTCGCTCTCCTGAATATGGGCGGAGTCCTGCAACATGATATCCAGCAGATCCGCCGTCAGGCGAGTGGTGAGGATACGGCCCTGAAAGCCCTGCTTGATCAGCATGGGGATACGGCCGGAGTGGTCGATATGGGCGTGAGTCACCAGCACATAGTCGATCTGGCCCGGGTGGAAAGGCAGGCTGGCGTTATCGATCTCGTCCCGGCCCTGCTGCAGGCCGCAGTCAATGAGGATGTGCTTACCGCCCACCTCCAGACAATGGCAGCTGCCGGTGACACATTGATCTGCTCCGTAAAAGCTCAGTTTCATGGCGTTGTTCCTTTCTTGTCCTTTCTTGCGGGCCGAAGCCCGGTTTTGTGTCTCCTCCGACGGGTCGTTCTATCTTGCTCTATTTTGTCTGTGTTTTATCCGGTTCACGGCGGCCCATGAGGTTCTGTCCCACCGTCCGGATGCCGTGTCCGGCGGACCGCAGGCCCTGCCCCGCCGCCTTCATCAGCTCATCCTTCACGTCGATGGCCAGCCGCCCGAATACCTCTGTCAGGATCTGCTTCTTTCTTTCGTCGGCTCCGGCATACTCCTTCCACAGAGCCGCCCAGCCGGAGAACCCGCCCTTGCGCAGATCCTCGAAGGTCTTGGCACGGCCACCCATGGAGAGGATGCTGTACAGGGCGTCGCAGAAGGCTTCCCGGTCCTCCTGAGACACGGAGTCCAGCCACTCCCGCAGCACGTCGTCGGACATCTGCCCCAGCTGGGAGCGCTGGCCCAGATGCACAAACCGGTTCCCCATCACCTGCCACGACAGTGCCTCATGCTGCATGGCGGCGTGGCTGGTGCTGTCAATGACGTCGTAGTCCTCAGCGTGAACCAGCAGCACCCCCACAATGGAGGATTCCGGGATATAAGTGTGGAGCCGATCCTCCACCCGCCGGTAGGCGGGGGTATCCAGCAGGTCGGCGTGGAAGCCCGGCCCGTCGTTGTTATAGGCCGCCAGCAGGCGCTTGCCCTGAAGCTTCTCCGGCAGATGGACCGCCGCCCACGCCGCCAGATTCCCGCCCTTGGAGTGGCCACCGATGCGGTAGGGACGGCGCTTGCAGGCCCGGATCACCTCCTGAGCGTATTCCGTGGCACGGGCCTGTGCCGGCACCGTCTCCAGATAGCTCATGTTGAAGTTCTCCTTCCAGCCCACCAGACTGGTATCCGTCCCCCGATAGGCGATGAACACGCTGCCGTCCGGCAGCAGGAAGGACACGGCGGCAAACTGCATCTGCTTCGCCTCGTCATTGCGGCTCTCAAAGGCGAACAACCGGGTATCCCGGAACCGCTCCGTCTCCGCCGCCGCCCGCATCACCGGGATATAGTCCAGCGACGACAAGCCCAGCTGTTCATCCGCCGCCGTCAGCCGGGCGCATACGTCCCCGATGGGCATGGCGTCCTTGGGGTTCTTGCTCCACAGGCGGTCGATCTTCCGAAGGTTGATGTAGGCGATGATGCACAGCACCAGATTGTCCACCTCATTGAAGGGGTCCTGCTGCAACGTCAGATCTCCTCTCCACTGGAGATAGTCGAAAACCGTATATTCGTTCTTTCCGGCCATAGCTTCCCTCCTGCCCGTATAATGGTACAGGATAAAGTATACCACACTCCCACTCCCGGCGCAAGCAGAAGGATGACTTGTCTTTTTCCGGCAGCGGGAGTATAATGCGTCGTATCATATATGTTTCTGTGAGGAAGCTATGTATCGTGATATGACCCGTGGCAGCATCACACGGGGACTGCTGCTGTTTGCCCTGCCCATGGCAGCGGGGGACCCGTGTGGCGCTGGCCTATGCGCTGGCGGAGCCGGTGGGCATCAACGGCATCTGGGCCGCTATCCCTATCGGCTGGTTTCTGGCGGACGCCGTGGGATACGGCTACTACTTCCTCCGGCGCAGAGCGCTGCTCCCTAGGGAGAGAGACGGCTGATTCGAGGAATCAAAAAGAGCGGTGCGTCACCTATGAACTGCACCCCATTTGTTGGACAGTATGGTATGCTGTCCAACAAATGGGGTGTGTTTATATGCCAAAGGGAATACCACAGAATCAAATTAAAACTAAACGGCCTGAGCCCTGTGCAGTACAGGATTCAGACCGTTCAGGCCGCTTAATTCTTGTTTTTTTCTAACTTTTGGAGGGTCACTTCCGTGCGGGTGCGGCTCTTTTATTATTTTACTTCTTCAGGGCTTCTCACTACACGTCTTTAAGGGACGCTTTTCTTCCGCTTCCCCGTCGTGCTTGTGGAGCTGCTTTTGCAGCACCGGGATCAGCTTGGCCATATCAATGGGCTTTGCCACATGATCGTCCATGCCTACCTCCAGCGCCCGTTGACGGTCCTCGGCAAAGGCATTGGCCGTGATGGCGATGATGGGGATATTGGCCCGCCACGGGTCTTCCAACCGCCGGATCTTCCGGGTGGCCTCGTAGCCGTCCAACACCGGCATCTGCACATCCATGAGGATGGCGTCATACATCCCCGCCGGAGCTTTCTCCAGCATTTCCAGACAGTGGGCACCGTTTTCCGCCCGATCCACCAGCAGACCCTCCTCGCCCATGAGCTCAGTGGCGATCTCGGCGTTAAGGTCGTTGTCCTCTGCCAGCAGGATACGCCGCCCGGCAAGGCCGGTCTTATCCACCCGCTCTGCGGCACACTTGGGCACGGCATCCTCCTGTCGGGCCAGACGGCAGGGGATGTGGACGGTGAAAGTGGAGCCCTCCCCCAGCTTGCTCTGGATATCGATGCTGCCGTTCATCAGATCCACCAGCTTCTTCACGATGCCCATGCCCAAGCCGGAGCCCTCCACGCCGCTGACGGTGCTGGAGCGCTCTCTGGCAAAGGCTTCAAAAATATGCTGCTGAAACTCTTCACTCATGCCGATGCCGTTGTCCGCCACGGATAGTTCCTGCACGCACCAGCCCTCTCGGTCGCTGGGCAGCTGGCGGATGGCACAGCGGATATGTCCGCCATCGCCGGTATATTTGATGGCGTTGCTCACCAGATTCAGGATCACCTCCAAAATGCGGGAGGTATCCATATACAGATAGGGATTGGGCGTATGCTTCTCCACTGTCATGGTCTGGTGCTTGCGCTCCAGCTCCGGCTGCACCATGACGATACAGGACTCAAAGATGCTGCCGGCCTCCACCGCCGTCTCCTCCAGCGTCACCTTGCCGCTCTCGATGCGGGAGAGCTCCAGCACGTTGTCAATGATGGAGAGCATTTTCTCGCCGCTGACCTGAATGTTCTTCAGGTAGCCCTGCAGCCGCTCCGGCTCCTGCCGGTGCTTCTCCGCCAGATCGGCATAGCCGATGATGGCGTTCATGGGGGTGCGGATATCGTGGGACATATTGAAGAGGAAGGTACTCTTAGCCTGATTAGCGGCATCGGCGGCTACCACGGCGTCCTGCAAAAGCACCTGCTGCCGGGCCTCCGCCATCCGCTGCCACCGCAGGTACAGGTAGATGCCCATGCTCAGCAACACTGCCACCATACCGCTGGTCAGAGCCACACTTACGGTGGTCTGACTACTTCTCTTCAAAAATTGATAGGTGGTGTTCATGGCGATCTCCACGCACAGAGCACCCATGACCTGGCCATTTTCATCCTTCACCGGGTAGCAGGCCGTGAAAATGGGACCCCACGTGGTATCCACTACATCACGAGAATACACGGGCTCTCCAGACAGCGCCGTCTGGATATAGGGGGCCATCTCCTCCTCGATGCGGGTGCCGGGGTAGGCAAAGTCCTCCGCCCCCAGATCCAGACCGTCGATGAGGTAGACAGGCTGCCCGTCCTCCCCCAGCTTGGCGGTGTAGAGATACCGGGTGGAGTTCAGGGTCCGCAGCTGATTGAGGGTCTTTTGCAGTTCCAGATAGCGAGGCGAGGTCATGTCGCTCCAGACGGCGGGGTCGTCGAAATCCTCCCGTGTGAACTCGTCGGATACCAGCCGGTGGATGGCGTCGGCGCAGGTGGTATCACGGGTCAGCACCGCCTCCAGCATATTGCGGCTGAAATTCTGGTACAGCACATAGGTATACACTGAGATCAGCAGCAGGACCATCAGGAGCAGGAGGCCCATGGTGGCCCCCAGCTGCCGGAATTTCTTCGTCATAACGCTGCCCTCATAGTTCCGCTTGCTTGCTTGCTTGCTTGCTTGCTTGCTTGCTTGCTTGCTTGCTTGCTTGCTTGGAAAGTGTAGTCTGCCCCTCCATGCTCTGTCAACCTCCGTCGGCACAACGCCACCCCTTTGATAAAAAGGGAGACTTACGCAGGAAAATAGCATAAATCTCCGCCTGAAATGACACTCATTGCATTTTTACTCATGATACCACGTATTTCCATGGATTGCAAGGAGAAACCGAAATTTCACTCCATGTTGCGATGGCAGCTCCGGCCATGAAAAAAAGGCCGCATACGCCGCCTTTTTTCGTCTTTTATTCGTAGTCCCACAGCAGGAACATGGGCTTGATGGCCACTACCTCGTCGTACTCCTCCTGCTCTACCTGCACGGAGGCGTTCAGGGCCTTCAGATCCTTTTTCATGACGTTCAGGGCCTCCCCCACGCTCTGGGCACGGCCCTCCCGCAGCACCCGGATCATCCGCTGCAGCACCACAGGGTGGGCGTACCGGGCCGGCACCGGGAAGTCCTCCGGCAGCAGGGCAGCCACGTCGGAGATGGAGCGCTCCCACTCCTGAGCGATGGCTTTCTTGTTGTTCTTGGCGGTAGGCAGCACATGGGCGCCGGAAAAGAAGAAAATGGCCGCCAGGCCGAACAGGGCGAAGTACACGCCCACATTCTCGCCACGGATCAGGGCCATGATGCCGTACACCACGGCGGCGATGCCCGCTACAATAATAGCCAGCGCCACCCAGCGATAGGCGGGATTGCTGCGGTCATTGACCCGCTTGGCCTTAGCCGCCGTGGACAGCTTCGCCGTCTGCTCCGGGTACTCCTCCAGCAGCTGCTGGGCCTGCTCCAGTGTCTCCCGGGCGGCCTGCGCCTGCGGCGTCAGCTGCTTGAGATAGCGCTTGGCCTCCCGCTCGGCCTTCTCCCGCAGGCGGCGCTCCGCCTCCACACTGTGGCGGGGGATATCCGGGCAGACCCGTGCCATGTGAGCCAGCAGAAGGTCCACGTCCTCCTCGTGCTTGAAGTTGCACTGTTTCTGGCTGCCGTCGTCCAGCTCCACCACCAGATAGGGGATGGAGCCGAAGGCCCCCTTGCCGGTGAAGCCGCCCTTGCTCATGGCCACCCGCTTAAAGACACGGCGCACGGACTCCAGTGCCACATAGTACCGCCGGTCGATGAAGAAGCTGTTGAGATACAGCGCCTGCTCCCCCACGCCGCAGGGGCCGTAGCGCTTGCAGGACTTCTTGTCTGCCTTCAGCACCTCCGGCGGCAGAGTGGTGTTGCCCAGTTTCACAGGTGTAAACATCGTGTGTCCCTCCAAAGTGCGAAAAGCAGTGGGAGAGCGTGCCCCCCCCACTGCTTTGCATGAAAAGTTACTTGCCCAGCGTCTCATAGTGAGGCTGCGTATGGCGCTTTTTGATGGTATACAGGAAGATACCCAAGAACAGCGCTGCCACAGCGATACCGATGGGATACGCCACGGCGGTGTTGTAAATGATGGTGCCGTCAGCGGCCTTGTGGTTGATGAGTTGACCCAGGCACTCGTTGCCCAGCAGGAAATAGGTGGCAGACACGGCACTCATGAAGGTGGCGGGAACAGCCGTCAGCCAGTAGTTCTTCTTATCGTAGAACAGATACATGGAGGCAGCCCACAGCACGATCATCGCCAGCGTCTGGTTGGTCCAGCTGAAGTAACGCCAGATGATGGTATAGTTGATGGCGCCCAGAGCATTACCCACACCCAAAATAGCGCCGATACCCAGCACGGGCACACACAGCAGCAGACGGTTCTTCCACTTCTTCTGGTCCAGCTTGAACCAGTCGGCCAGCACCAGACGGGCGCTGCGGAAGGCCGTATCGCCGGAGGTGATGGGGCAGGCGATCACGCCCAGCATGGCCAGAGCCACGCCGACCTTACCCATGGTCTTGATGCACACATCGTAAATGGCGGCAGACTGACCGTTGGCCAGAATCTCGGCCAGTCCGGTATTCAGGCCACCGGTAACCTCATACAGGGCGCATCCGGCAGCGGCCCACACCAGCGCAATGATACCCTCGGAAACCATGGCGCCGTAGAACACGAAGTGACCCTGCTTCTCGCTCTTCATGCAGCGAGCCATCAGGGGGCTCTGCGTGGAATGGAAGCCGGAGATAGCACCGCAGGCCACGGTGATGAACATGAAGCTCCACACGGGGGTTCCGCTGGGATGCATGGAGCGGAAGTTGTCCCACAGCTCGGGAATGGTGTACTCAGGGTTGACAAAGATACCGATGATCACGCCCGCCGCCATAACGATCAGGCAGATACCAAACACGGGATAAATCTTGCCGATGATCTTGTCGATGGACAGGAAGGTGGCGATGAAGTAATAGACCAGCACGATGATCAGCCAGAACAGCGTGGTGGTGACGATACCGTTGGAGCCGCCGTTCTTGAACAGGGTGACGATCAGGCCGGCAGGGCCAACGGCAAACACCGTACCCACCATAATCAGCAGCACCACGCTGAACACACGCATGACGTTCTTCATGAAGCCGCCCAGATAGATGCCGGAGATCTCGGAGATGGAGGCACCGTTGTTGCGCTCGCTCATCATACCGGAGAAATAGTCGTGGACGCCGCCAGCGAAGATGGTGCCGAAGGTGATCCACAGGAACACGATGGGACCCCACAGAGCACCCTGCAAAGCGCCGAAGATGGGACCGAGGCCCGCAATGTTCAGCAGCTGGATCATGAACAGCTTCCACTGGGGCAGGACTACATAGTCCACGCCGTCGTTGATCTTTACGGCAGGCGTTTCACGGTCGTCGGGGCCGAAGGTGTTCTCCACGACCTTGCCGTACAGGAAGTAGCCGCCGATCAGCAAAGCAAGACAGATCAGAAAACTAATCATATTGTCTCCTCCTTACACAATGACACAAAAGGTTTTCCCGGCTGCAGTCCGGGTGCGGCACGGGGGGAACTCCCGCTCCGCAGGTACATTTTTCGCACAAATATAACGGCCATTACTGGCAGAAAACGTTTCCGCCCCCGCCATACGACATTATCATATCTCTTTTGTGAAAAAAGTCAACAATCAGAATCGACAAAATCATCACAAAATTTTTTTGCAATTTTCACAGAAAATTCACACTTTGCTCATTGCCGGTAACGATACCGAAAACTCAGAAACCGCTGTTTTTCCCGAAATATGGTACTTTTTGACTACCTTGGTTTCCCCTGACGCGTTATTTCGTTTCGCTGAATGAAATTATTCAAATTCCGTCATATGCTCTGCCGTTCGGAATAACCGACGTCTGTTCGCAGATTTTTCGAGGATATGCCGGGATGCAGAGGGTCTTCCGGATGGTACAACTCTTGCTCCCATCAGGGGTCTTTTCGTTGGGTGCTTCTGTTCAGCAAGGCGGGAAGTATGATAACAATTTGAAATATATGCATTGAATTATACGGTCTGTTTTCACAGTATGGCAACTCATGCAAAGGTATTACGGATTCCCACGGTCGGTCTGCGGACTGGTCGTAGGAATGACAGTGCTATATTTATGTTGATAGCCTTCAGCAGCCTATGATGCTTTTCGCTTTTGTTGTCTCCTGCGGGTAACTTCGATGGAAACGTGCCTCCGGCGGCCCGCTTTTCCCAGCAGCCGGAAAAGCGGGCTATCGGAGACAAGGGAAAAATCTTCTGAACAAAACAGCCTCCCCGCAGCAAAAGAGGGACACGCCCGCCAGCGTGTCCCTCTTTTGCCCCTTCCATCGAGATCTTCTATCCCATATTCCGCCTATCAGTGCCGGGACACACGGTCCCAGTTCTCCGGATCCTCGTACAGCAGCTCAATGTCCTCCATATACTCCGAATCCAGTGGGTTGTCCAGCGCCGCCCGAGCCTTGTACTGCTCCAGCATCCGCCGGGACTTCTCCGGTGGCTGAACCGTACCGGCGCCGGCGATGCAGCCGCCAGGGCAGGCCATGCCCTCCAGCAGATAGCCGTCGTATTTGCCGGATCGGGCCACCCGCAGCATCTGGCGGCAGGCCCGCAAGCCCTCGGCGTACACCGTCTTGACCTCCCGATCCGGATTCTTGGTCTGAATCACCTTCTCCACGGCCTTAGCCACGCCGCCGGAGGCAGCAAAGCCCACGCCGGGAGCCGACGCCTTATAGTGAGCCTCCGTATCAGGGATTTGGGAGAAGTCGATATCCTTGGCGGCGAACATTCCCCGCAGCTCCTCAAAGGTCAGCACGAAGTCCACCTCGCTGCGGACGCTGCGGCGGCTGGCCTCCAGCTTCTTGGCGGCGCAGGGACCAATAAAGGCGATCTTGCAGTCGGGGTGCTTCCGCTTCTGGAGTCGGGCCGTCAGCACCATGGGGGTCATGGTCATGGAGATGTACGGCGCAAAGCCGGGGAACTCCTTCTTGGCCATGACGGACCATGCCGGGCAGCAGGAGGTTGCCATAAAGGGCTGTCTGGCGGGGACGTGCTCCATGAACTCCTCCGCCTCCTCCACGGCGCAGAGGTCGGCGCCCACCGCCACCTCCTCCAGTCCTTCGAAGCCCAGCCGCTTCATGGCGGTGAGGATCTGTCCGGGAGTGACCTTTTCACCAAACTGGCCCCAGAAGGCCGGGGCGATGATGGCGATGACCTTCTCCCCCTTCTTGATGGCGTGGATCAGCTGGAAGATCTGGCCCTTGTCCACAATGGCGCCGAAGGGGCAGTTCACCAGACACTGGCCGCAGTTGACGCACTTATCGTAGTCGATGTCCGCCCGGCCATACTGGTCCTTGCCGATGGCGTTCATGCCGCAGGCCTCCTGACAGGGCCGCAGGAATTTGATGATGGCCTGATAGGAGCAGGCCTCCTTGCACCGGCCGCACTTGATGCATTTGGTCTGATCGATGCGGGCCCGGCCATGCTCCAGCTCGATGGCGCCCTTGGGGCAGGACTGATAGCAGTGCTTGGCCAAGCACCCCTGACAGGCCTGCGTCACCTCGTAGTGGGTGTCCGGGCAGGCGTGACAGGCGTACTTGATGATGTTGATCAGCGGTGGATCGTAGTATTTTTCGGAGATGGCGCTAGCCTCCACGCCGTCGGAGATCATGTTCTCCTCCGTCACGTCCCGCAGCGGCAGACCCATGGCCAGCCGGATGCGCTCACCAACGATGGCCCGCTCCAGAAAAATGGATTCCCGATAGGTCCCCACCTCACCGGGGATGATCTCATAGGGCAGCTTCTCCATGCGGGAGCAGTAGTCCCCACCCTCATAGGCCAGCTTTGCCACAGCGGCAAAGACCTGCTTACGCAGTGCCTCCACGTTGCAGTACAAATTTCTCATGTGTTCCCTCGCTAAGTTCCCGTTAAGTTCCAAATGTATCATGCTCTGCCGACAGCCCGGCACTTTTCACGCATATTATAGCAGATGTCCTCCATTCTTGGCAATAGAGGATTCCGTTTTATTATTAAAATAATAAATAATCATTACAGCCTGAATATCCCCGCTTGACGACCCTGCTGCCAGCGTGGTAAGCTAATCCATACCATGGATACAGAAAAATTCTCCCCTATGGAGGTGCCGCTATGGACATTCGGGAATATACCTCCCCCACCCTGCCGGTGGCTCAATTCGTGGAGCGGTATGTGGATACCGACCACTATGACGCCGGGTGCCGGGGGTGTGATAACTACGGGCAGGTGTGGGTATGTCCCCCCTATGATTTCTCCGTCTCCGGCTACTGGAGCGGATTCCGGGAGGTGTGCCTGCGGGGCGTGCAGCTCCGGTTCTCCCCGGAGGAGCAGGCCCGCAGCTATCATCCGGAGGATCTGGCGGAGCGGCTACGGCAGCTGTTCTCCCGGACGGCCCGGCAGATGATCCTCCGGCTGCGGGAGGAGTATCCCCGGTCGGATATCCTCACCGTGGGCGGGTGCCATCTGTGTGAGCACTGCACCCGGCCGGAGGGCCGGCCCTGCCGGTATCCGGAGGGCATCGGCTATACGCTGGAGTCTTTGGGCTGCGACGTGTCCGCTGCGGCGGAGCAGCTGCTGGGCTGGCCGCTTCTGTGGAGCCGGAAGGGATGCCTGCCGGAGTATATGGCGCTGGTCTGCGGCGTGCTGATACGGTGAGAGACGGTCTTGCCATGATCGCCGCCGAGGGTAAAAATAAAGTCCGGAAACGGCTGGTTTCCGGACTTTAATTCTATAATACAGAAGAAACTCAAACCAGGAACTTCGCCAGTCCCAGCACCAGCGGCATGGTGATCATGGACAGCAGCGTCTGCACCGCCACCAGCGATGGAGCCAGAGACACATCCCTGTCGAACTTGGCGGCGAACATCCCCAGCAGCGCCGCCGGAGGCGTGCTGGCCGCAATGACCACCGCCAGCGTCACGCCGGAGTCCAGATGCATCAGCATACACACTCCCAGTGCCAGCAGCGGCAAAATCACCAGCCGCAGTGCCGCCGACACCCAGAAGCTGGCCCCGTGCAGCGCCCGGCGGAAATCCGCCTGAGACAGCTGATAACCAATGACCACCATGGGCAGGGGCGTATTCATATCGGAGAGATATGTAATGGGGGATAGAATGATCTCCGGCAGGGTGATCTGCAGCAGGTACAGCACCATGGCGATAGCCACGCCGATCACACCGGGGTTCAGCAGCAACGTGCGCCATGAGAACGCCATCTTGCCGCCCTTCACCAGCTGGATGCCCAGTGTCCAAGTCAGGACGGTGAACACCAGCAGATAGGCCGAGCCGTAGAACACACCCAGCGAACCCAGGATAGCCGTCTGCAACGGCACCGCCATGAAGCCACAGTTGGAGAAAATGGCGGAAAATCGGAAGAAGCTCTTTCGCATGGGATCCCGATCCCGGATGACCAGCTCACTGACCAGAATATTGATGCCGTGGATCACCAGCGCCGCCAGCAGCGCTACCCAAAAATTGTGGAAGGTCTCCGTCTCCAGCGGCCGCTGGAACACCACGATGAGGATACAGGGGGACACCACATACATCAGCAGGTTGGACATGGACACCACGCCCTTGTGGGTGATGAGGTGCAGCTTCCCCAGCACGAAGCCCGTGCCGATCATGAGGAACAGGATCAGCACCTGTGTGCCTACCGAGAGAAATGATTCGATCATACCGGATTCCTTCCCGCCCACAGGGGGCTGCGTACACACACAGCCGGGACAGACGGCTTGCGCCGTCTGTCCCGGTGGGTCACGCTGTGATTTTTTCTATCTGTATTTTAGTCCTTGTTGTAGCTGTGCGCCAGCGCCACATAGGTCTCATAGCGGGCATCTGCCTCCACCTGAGCCTCGGCAAAGAGCTTGGCCGCCGTCTCCGGATACTTGATCTTCAGGCCGGCATAGCGGACCTCGCCGTTAAAGAACTCCTCCACAGGCACAGAGGGCTTCTTATAGTCCAGAGAGAAGGGCTTTTCGGTCTTGTTGGGATCGTAGCGGTACAGGGGCCACAGGCCGCAGTCCACAGCCTTCTTCATCTCGGCCTGCACGTTGTTCATGCCAGCCTTGATGCCGTGGTTGATGCAGGGGGCGTAGGCGATGACGATGGAGGGACCCTTGTGAGCCACAGCCTCGGTGACGGCCTTCATCAGCTGAGCGGGATTGGCGCCCATGGCCACGGAGGCCACATACACGTTGGGATAGGTCATCATCAGACGGCCCAGATCCTTCTTGGCAGTCTTTTTGCCGCCGTCAGCAAACTTGGCGGAGGCGCCCACAGGCGTGGCCTTGGAGGACTGGCCGCCGGTGTTGGAGTACACCTCGGTATCCACCACAAAGACGTTGATGTCCTCGCCGGAGGCCATGACGTGATCCAGTCCGCCATAGCCGATGTCGTAGGCCCAGCCGTCGCCGCCGAAAAGCCATACCACCTTCTTGCCCAGCTGATCCTTGTTCTTCAGCAGCTTCTCGGCCAGCTCGGCAGCCTCACCGGTGAGGGAGGCAGACTCCAGAGCCGCCGTCAGCTTGCGGGCATCGGCATCGTTGGCATCCAGATCGTCGAAGGAGGACAGCCAAGCGTTGATGGCCGTCTCCAGCTCCGTGCCGGGGACCAGCGGCAGCAGCTGCTGAGCCACCTGCTTGACGTAGGCCCGGCGCTGCTTGGTAGCCAGCACCACGCCCAGACCGTTCTCGGCCTGATCCTCGAACAGGGTACCGTAGAAGGCAGGGCCACGGCCCTCCTTGTTCTTGGTATAGGGCAGGGACGGGAATGCACCGGCCCAAGCCAGAGAGCAGCCCACGCCGTTGACCCAGTAGGTCTTTTCGCCGTACAGCTGGGTGATAAGCTTGGCATAGGGGGTCTCGCCGCAGCCGGCGCAGGCGCCGGAGAACTCCACCAGCGGCTGGCTGAACTGGCTGCCCTTGAGGGTCTTGCGGTCGAACACACCGGGCTTGTCCTTCAGGGCCAGGGCATAGTTCCAATTGGTTTCATCATACATAGTATCATCCACAGGCTGCATCGTCAAGGCCTTATCCTTGGCGAGACAGGAAGCGGCGCAGCTGCCGCAGCCGGTGCAATCCAGCGTGCTGACCTGCAGGCGGTACTGCAAGCCCTTGGCTCCCTTGGCGGGAACGGTGGTGAAGGCGGCGGGAGCCGCAGCGGCCTCCTCCTCGTCCACCAGATAGGCCCGGATGGCGGCATGGGGGCAGACAAAGGTACACTGGTTGCACTGCAGGCACTTGTTGCTGTCCCACTGGGGCAGGAAGGCGGCAATGCCACGCTTGTCGTACTTGGAGGTACCTAGCGGATAGGTGCCGTCCTGATAGGGCAGGAAGGCGGACACGGGCAGATCGTCGCCGCGCTGACGGTTGCAGGGGACCACGATGTTCTTCACCACATCCGGCAGGCTCTCGTCCACGGTGCGGTCGTCGGCGGCATTCGCCCAGTCAGCGGGAACGTTGACCTTCACAGGGCTGTTGATACCGGCGTCCACGGCGGCCATGTTCATGTTGACCACCTTTTCGCCCTTCTTGGCGTAGGTCTTTTGCACAGCCTCCTTCATGTGGCGCACGGCGTCCTCCACCGGCATCACACCGGAGAGCTTGAAGAAGGCGGCCTGCAGGATCATGTTGGCGTGGTTGCCCAAGCCCAGCTCACGGGCCAGACGGTTGGCGTCCACGATATAGAACTGCACGTTGTGGCGGGCGATGTACTGCCTGACGTCGCCGGGCAGCTTCTCCGTCAGCTCCTCCTCGGTCCAGGAGGTGTTCAGCAGGAAGGTGCCGCCGTCCTTGATCTCGTGGATCATGTCATAGCGGGTGATGTAGGACTGGGAGTGACAGGCCAGAAAATCCGCCGCCTTGATGAGGTAGGTGGAGCGGATGGGGCTCTTGCTGAACCGCAGGTGGCTCTTGGTGATGCCGTAGGACTTCTTGGAGTCGTACTCGAAGTAGGCCTGCGTATACATACCGGCGTAGTCACCGATGATCTTGGCGGAGTTCTTGTTGGCACCCACCGTACCGTCGGAGCCCAGACCCCAGAACTTGCAGGACACGGTGTCGGCGGACTCGGTGATGAGAGGCTCATGGACATCCAGAGACAGATGCGTCACATCGTCGTTGACACCGATGGTGAACAGGTGCTTGCCGCTTTCATCCTTCATGTTGTCGAACACAGCCTTCAGCTGGGCGGGTGTCACGTCCTTGGAGGCCAGACCATAGCGGCCGCCGTAGATCTCCGGGGCGTCGCTGCGGTTGGCAAAGGCGGCGCACACATCCAGATACACAGCGCCGGCAATGGCGCCGGGCTCCTTGGAGCGGTCCATGGCGGCGATCTTCTTCACCGTTCTGGGCAGGGCGTTCAGGAAGTACTCCATGTCGAAGGGGCGGAACAGATGGATCTGCATCAGACCCACCTTCTCGCCCTTGGCACACAGATAGTCCACCACCTCACGGGCGCACTCGCAGGCGGAGCCCATCATCACCATGACACGGTCGGCATCCTTGGCGCCGTAGTAATTGAAAATGTGGTAGTCCCGACCGGTGATCTCGTTGATGCCCTGCATATACCCCTCCACCACAGCGGGGATGCTGTCATAGGCGCCGTTGTTGGCCTCCTGAGACTGGTAGTAGACGTCGGGGCCCTGCACGGTGGTACGCATCACCGGATGCTCCGGGTTCATGGCGATGGCATGATAGTCCTCCAGCGCCTGACGGTCCAGCAGCTTCTCCACCTTGTCCAGATCGATGACCTCGATCTTCTGGATCTCGTGGCTGGTGCGGAAGCCGTCGTGGAAGTGGATGAAGGGTACACGGGTCTTGATGGTGGTCAGGTGGGCCACGGCGGCCAGATCCATGACCTCCTGCACGCTGCCGGTGGACATCATGGTGACGCCGGTGGTACGGCAGCTCATGACATCCTGATGGTCACCGAAGATGTTGTTGGCGTGCTGGGCCACGGAACGGGCAGCCACGTGGAACACGGCGGGCATCCGGTGACCGGCCATGATGTACAGGTTGGGGATCATCAGCAGCAGACCCTGAGAGGAGGTGAAGGTGGTGGCCAGCGCACCGGCCTCCGCCACGCCGTGGAGGGCACCGGCAGCGCCCGCCTCGGACTGCATCTCCACCAGCCGCACAGGCTGGCCGAACATATTCTTCTTACCGGCGGCAGACCACTCATCCACCTTCTCGCTCATGGGAGAGGAGGGGGTGATGGGGTAGATACCGGCTACATCGGTGAAATGGTAGGCAACGGTGGCACAGGCCTCGTTACCGTCCATAGTTTTCATGACTTTCTTATCGGACATTACATTGCCTCCTAACGTATCCGTCGCCCGGCAGCAGCCGGTGCGGCATTTTTCTATCTGTCGGATGCTGAGTTACGCCTTGATGATAGCGCCCTCGTCGGCAGAGGCAGCCACCTTGGCATACAGCCGCAGATAGCCGTTGGGGATGTTCTTCTTGGGCAGTTCCAGTGTCTTGTAGCGCTCAGCGATCTCCTCGTCGGAGACGTGCAGCTCCAGAACGCCCTCATCCACGTCGATGAGGATCTCGTCGCCGTCGTGAACGATGGCCAGAGGGCCGCCCTCGGCAGCCTCCGGGGAGATATGGCCCACGAAGCAGCCGTTGTTGGTGCCGGAGAACCGGCCGTCGGTAATCAGGGCAGCGGACTTGCTCAGGCCCACGCCGTACATATACTTCATGGCCTTGAACATCTCACGCATACCGGGGCCGCCCTTGGGACCCTCGTAGCGGATGACCACCACGTCGCCGGCCTGGATCTTGCCGCCCAGGATGGCCTCCTCGGCCTCCTCCTCGCTGTTGTAGCACTTGGCCTTACCCACAAAGCGGTGCATGGAGGGATCGATGGCGCCGGGCTTGGACACGGCGGTACGGGGACAGAGGTTGCCGTGCAGAACGGCCACGCCGCCGGTCTTGGAGAAGGGCTCCTCCACCGTCTTGATGATGGTGGGATCCTCCGGATACTCGTAGACGTAGCCGGCCAGATTCTCGGCCAGCGTCTTGCCGCTGACGGTCATGACGGAGGTATCCAGCAGGCCGCCCAGATGCTGCATGACACGGGGGATACCGCCGGCCCGGTAGAATGCCTCCATCTCCGGCTTGGCAGCGGGATTGACCTTGGCGATCTGGGGTGTGGTCTTGGTGAGGGCCTCGAACTCCTCCAGCACGTTCATATCCAGCTCCGCCTCGTTGGCAATGGCGGGCAGATGCAGCACGGCGTTGGTGGAGCCGCAAATGGCCATGGTCACCTTGATGGCGTTGCGGATGGCCTCCTTGGTGAGGATCTGGCGGGCGGTGATGCCCTTCTTGCACAGCTCCACAATGGCACGGCCGGACTCGAAGGAGTGGCGCAGACGGCCGGCGTAAGCAGCGGGGATCAGAGCGCCGCCGGGCAGGGTCATGCCCAGTGCCTCGGACACGCAGCACATGGTGTTGGCGGTGCCAAGGAAGGAACAGGAGCCGCAGCCGGGACATGCGGTGTTCTCCAGAGAGTTGTACTCGCACTCGGTGATCTTACCGGCCTTCAGCATACCCAGGGCCTCGGAGATGGAGGTCAGGTCGGACTTACGGCCGTCGAACTCGATGCCGCCCAGCATGGGACCGCCCACACAGACAATGCAGGGGATATCCAGACGAGCCGCCGCCATCAGCATGGCAGGCACGATCTTATCGCAGGAGGCCAGCAGCACCAGACCGTCCAGCCGGTGGGCCTGCGCCATGATCTCCACGGAGTCGCAGATGATCTCACGGGAGGGCAGAATGTAGTGCATACCCTCATGGCCCTGTGCCACACCATCGCAGGCAGCGATGGTGCCGAACTCCACAGCGGTGCCGCCAGCGGCATAGATGCCGTTCTTCACATACTCAGCCACCTTGTCCAGATTGTAGTGGCCGGGAACCAGCGTGTTCCAGGTGTTGGCAATGCCGATCAGGGGCTTGCCCTCCTTCAGTTCGCTGTCCGTGTAGCCCATGGACTTGAACAGGGAGCGGGCAAATGCGCTGTCCTCCATGCCAAGGATCGCCTTACTACGGTTTTCCATTGTGTTTCCTCCTTCAAATATGACATATCTCTTTTTCTTATGTTACTGGCCGCAGGCTGCGGCTTGGTTTGGCGGTTATTCTATAATGCCGTTTATCATTCTGAAAATATTATAAAATCCATGGTGCCTTTTGTCAATAGGATATCTTCTGCTTTTCTAAAAAACTTGACTGTTTTCCGGTATTAGTTGACTTTATCTGTGAGAAGGTCTATAATGGTCTGAATTAGATCGGTTCGCAATGTTCTATGATACAGAACGAACAAGGAAGGAAAAGATATGGCAACCACAAAAACCATCCAGTCGGTGGAGCGGGCCTTCTCCATTCTGGAATACCTTCAACAGTGCGGCGGCGGAGAGCGCAGCGTCAAGGAGATCGCTGATGCACTGGAGCTGAACAAGAGCACCGCCTTCGGCCTCATCAATACCCTGACCACGCTGGGCTACCTGCAGCAGAACGCAGATAACCAGAAGTATGTGCTGAGCCTGAAGCTGCTGAGCTTCTCCAACACCATCAAGGTCCAGAACAGCATCATCCGCACCGTCCACCCCTATCTGGAGCAGATCAGCCTGAAATACGGCGAGATCGCCCACTGCGGCGTGGCTCAAGGGGACAGCGTCATCTATGTGGACAAGGTGGAGTCCAGCCGGTCGCTGTCTATCAACACCCAGATCGGCACCAAGAACTACCTCCACTGCACCGGCGTGGGCAAGTGTATTCTGGCCTATATGCCGGAGGATGAGCAGCAGCACATCCTCGCCGGACCGCTGAAGGCACTGACCTTCAACACCATTGTGGACCCCCGTCAGCTTCAGGCGGAGCTGCGGCACATCCGGGCCGACGGCTACGCCATGGACAACGAGGAGGTGGAGGTGGGTCTGTCCTGCGTGGCAGTGCCGGTGTTCTCCGCACCGGGGCAAGTCTCCTGCTCCATCAGCATCTCCGGCATGACCCCCCGTGTCCGCACTGCCCTGCGGGGTGGACTGCTGGACGATCTGAGGCAGGCCTCCGCCGACATCTCCCGCAGTCTTTACGGCTATCAGCCCGCCGGTGACCTCCTGTAACGGGCCCTGCGATCCAACTGTATACCGATCGTCTCACAAAGCGGAGGGGAAACATGGTTTCCCCCTCCGCTTTCTTTTGCCTCAGTGCCGCACAGCAGACGGCAAATCTCTCACGGAAGGATCCATTCACTCCTTCCGCAATTTTTTAATAACACGTCACGCCGCCGTCGATGGGCAGGTTCACGCCGTTGAGGAAGGACGCCTCGTCGCTGGCCAGATACAGCACCGCATTGGCCACATCCTCCACAGAGGTCAGGCGGCCCAGCGGGATCTCGTTGAGCCGGGCCTGCTTCTTCACCGGGTCCGCCATCAGAGCCGCCACAAAGGGCGTGTCCACGGTGGCGGGATGGATGGAGTTGCAGCGGATATTGTCCTTGCCATACCGGTCGGCCACAGACTTGGTCAGCAGGGTGATAGCGCCCTTGGTGGCCGTGTAGGCCTCCGGAGTGTTCATGTGGCCGATGAGGCCGCAGATGGAGGAGGTGTTGATGATGGCGCCGCCCCCCTGCTTCCGCATCACCGGCAGAACATACTTGGTGGCCAGAAAGACGCTGGCGGTATTGACCTCCATCATCTTCATCCACTCGTCCTTCATCATTTCCTCGATGGGCTTGCGGATGTTGATGCCGGCGTTGTTCACCACCACATCCAGCCGTCCGCTCTCGGAGACGATGCGCTCTACGATGGTCTTCCATTCCTCCTCGCTGGTGACATCCGCCACGGCGCCGTGGGCCTTGCCGCCCTGACGCTTCAGCTCCTCCACCAGCTGGTCGATCTTCTCCTGCACCAGATCCAGGATCCAGACCTCGGCCCCATTCCGGGCCAGCAGCTTCGCCTGTGCCGAGCCGATGCCGCCTGCACCGCCGGTGATAACGATGACCTTATTCTGTACGTTCATGTTAAATTCCTCCCTTTCGTGCATTACGCTCTGGTTTCCTTATCCTTCCACGCCTTGGCGGGGTTCTGCACGCCCATCTTGCCGCCGCTGATCTCCAGCGTGGTGCCGGTGATATAGCGGGCATAGTCCGATGCCAGAAACGCCAGCGCCCACGCCACATCCATGGGCTCACCGAAGGTCTGCATGGCGATGGCGCTCTTCATGGCCTCGCCGTTGCTGACGGTAAGTGCGTGGGTCATGTCCGTATCGATGACGCCGGGGATATACCCGTTGACTCGGATGCCGTAGGGGGCCAGTTCCGCTGCCAGCGTGTTCACCATGGATTTTACGGCGGACTTGGTGGCGGCATACACACCGCTGCCCACAGAGGGGAACACCGCCGCAAAGGAGGAGGCCAGCAGCATGACGCCGCCCTTATCCTTCATGGCCTCATACGCAATGCGTGCGCCCAGATACACTGACTTCATGTTGGTGTCCACCGTCTTGTCCCAGACGTTCTCCGGGGTGTCGATGATGCTGTACTGGGGATAGACACCGGCGTTGCTGACCCAGATGTCCAGCCCGCCCAGTGCTTCCTCGGCGTGGCGGGCAAAACCCTTCAGGGACTCGTCGTCGGACACGTCGCAGGTCTCGCCGAAGGCGGTGATGCCCTGCGCCTTCAGTTCCTCCAGTGCTGCAGCCAGCTTCGTGGGATTGGTACCGCAGATGGCCACCTTGGCCCCCAGCTGGCCAAACAGCTGGGCGCAGGCCAAGCCGATGCCGGCGGTACCGCCGGTGACGACGGCCACCTTGTTGTCAAAACGGATGTTCATGCTCATGACAGGATTCTCCTTTCTATGGTTCCGGTCCCCCGGAAAAAAGCGGCCGGGGACGCCCCGGTGAACGGAGCGTCCCCGGCTGGGAATGCACGTTTGATTCAGTTACGCAGAGATCAGCCAAAGACGCCTACGGCGTTAAGGATGACCACGGCGATCAGGCAGATCACGGAAGCCACGGCGCAGGGTACCGTGACGTACTTCACGGCCTGCTTGGTATTCAGGTGGAAGAACTGACCCATGACCCAGAAGCCGGAGTTGTTGTAGTGGTTGCCCATCAGGGTGCCACTGCCGATGGCCAGCACGGCGGCCAGAGAAGACAGGCCCAGATCGGGCATCATGGGCAGCACGATGGCGGCTGCGGTCATACCGGCGGTGGTCATGGAACCCACGGAGGTCATCATGATAGCGGCGATGGCCCAAGGCACCAGAATAGCGGGGATGGGGCTGTCAGCGATGAGCTTGGACAGGGGCTCCAGAGCGGGGGAATTCTTCAGTACGTTGCCGAAGGCGCCGCCCATAGCGGTGATCAGCAGGGGAGACAGGCAAACCACCAAGCCACGGGCCACCCACTTGTTGAGCATGACCTCGCCCAGCTTTGCCTTGGGCTCATTGTAGGTGTCGGCGTACACGCCCAGCACCATCTTGCGCTGCTTGTAGCCCAGATAGAAGGAGTACAGCAGGCCGATGGACAAAGCGATGACCTTGTTGCCGATGGTGGTGCAGATGGTGTAGATAGCGCTGCCCTCGGCGGCATACATCTGAGCAAAGGAGGACACGGAGATCAGCAGCACAGGCAGCAGCAGGGGCAGGAAGCCCTCACCGGTGTGGGGCAGACCGGGATCCTTGATGAGGATGTCATCCACGCTGTCGGAATCGGTCTCCTCCATGCCACGGACGAACTCAGGATTGGGCTCGATCCACTCCTTCTCCGTCCACTTCCGCAGCAGGAAGTAGGTGCCGAAGAAGCCCACGAAGCTGATGACCAGACCCCAGACGATGGTCATACCCAAATCGCTGCCGAACATCAGCGCAATGGCCAGAATGCCGGGGGTGGGAGGCACCAGACCGTGGGTCAGGAACAGGCCCAGACCAGTAAAGGAAGCCATGGTGGACATGGAGATGTGCTTACGCTTGGAAAGCATAGAGGCAATGGGCGCCGTCAGCACCATGGTGATATCGCCGAAAACGGGGATAGACATGATGAAGGCCGTCAGGGCCGGAGCCAGCTCCATACGCTTACCACGGAACAGCTTGATAAAGAAGTTTGCAATGACCTTGGCGGCGCCGGTATCCTCGATGGCCATGGAAATGATGGCGCCAAGGATGATGGTGATGCCCACGCTGCCCAGCGTGCCGCCAAAACCGTTGCTGATGTAATCCACGGAACCGGTGACGCCGTAACCCAGGGCGATACCGGTACCCAGCGCAGCAATAAACAGCGCCAGCACGGGATGCATCTTTGCTTTGACGATCATCAGCACCAGAGCTGCGATCGCCACTACCAGAATCAGAATGAATACTCCAGCAGACATAGTGTTTTCTCCTTTTCAGATTTTCTCTCTGACTTGCAGCAGGCTCTCTGCCCGCTTACTCATGCGACACCTTCTCCCTTGCGCCGCATCGGTAAGCGGATATTTCCGTTCGCCGTTCTACAATGTCGATGCCCGTATTTTATTCCCAAATGGGTCATTTGTCAATATCCTCTGCCGCATTTTGTCGTTATTTACATATTTCTTTTCTTGTTTTGTATGTTTCAGAGAAAGTTCCTGTGGACATACACTTTTGCATACAAAAGTGGTACCATTGCTCTCGTCCTCTTTCGTTTATCGTTCTATTATGCAGAACGATAAACGCATCTTATACTAAACATCACACACCGAACTCTGCCCTCTGCGCTTTATGCTTTCCCCCAACCGGCCCGCCCTTTTCTCACTGGCCTAAAAGAATACACTCCTCTCCTTCACGCTCCATAGAATCTCGTCCCTATTAGAACCCCTTGCTGCACTTTCTCCTGCTATAATATCAGCCGTAGATATTTTGCGGCAAAATAGCGCATAAA
>ENA-OUQM01000516-OUQM01000516.1-human-gut-metagenome-genome-assembly--contig:-NODE-516-length-25353-cov-16.751799_pt1 | contig 25353 bp, 22 predicted proteins | sample MGYA00237949_ERZ548830 | MGnify/ENA primary metagenome ERZ548830 (study PRJEB26490, sample SAMN05194706) | human gut metagenome | biome: terrestrial biome; feature: human-associated habitat; material...
CAGGAGAACGCGAGATTACCGATTATCTGATCGACAAATACAAATCGCTGGTGCGAACCAGGGCAAGAGCGCTATACCTGGTGGGCGGAGATCATGAGGATCTGATCCAGGAGGGCATGCTCGGGCTTTTTAAGGCAGTGCGTGATTACAGACCGGGGAAGGAGGCATCGTTTGCCACCTTCGCAGGTCTGTGCATTGACCGTCAGATGTATTCGGCAGTGGCATCGTCCCAGCGCCAGAAGCATCAGCCACTGAACAGCTTCGTCTCATTAAGCGAACCGGTTTCCGAGCAGGAGCTTCGTCTGGTGGATGAGGAGACGCCGGAGGAAATTATGATCAGCCGGGAAAATGTGCAGGGCATGTATGAACGGATCCGGGAACGGCTCAGTAAATTTGAATACAAAGTGCTGGAATTGTATCTGAAAGGGTACGATTATACACAGATTGCAGAGAAACTGGACCGTCAGCCGAAGGCGATTGACAATGCACTGCAGAGAATCCGCAGTAAAGTGAGGGAGGTCTGCTCGTAAGGCGGGAAAACAACCAAAAAAATTACGGCGGTTGATTAAAAACGCCGAAAAATATGTGAACAAATAAAAATTTTCAAATTTGTAGAAAAAACTGTTGACAATTCACTCTGGTTTTGATAGAATACCAAATGTAGCAAGGAGCTAACAAAAAACAAAACAACTTGCGAGTGCTGATGTGGCTCAGTCGGTAGAGCGTCGCCTTGGTAAGGCGGAGGTCACGGGTTCGATTCCCGTCATCAGCTTACTATGAAAGATCCCGGGAAACTGGGATCTTTTCGTTATATAAAAATATATTTCCGTCCGTGACAAAAATCTGAAAAGTGTGACATTTTGTGCATATTCTGGAACGTACAGGATATATATTTTTCCATAGGCTATGGATATAATAAAAACAGAAACTGGTGTGAAAGAAGGAATAGCAGGATAGAATCTGGTATTTCTTTTTTTGTGCAAAGGACAATGATCACAGGAGAAGGGAAAATGGAAGAAAAAAAATACTTAAAATGGTACAACAAAGTGGGGTATGGATCCGGGGATATTGCCGGAAACGTAGTATATGCATTTCTGTCAACATTTGTATTGATTTATCTGACAAACACGGTAGGTCTGAAGTCAGGAATTGTGGGAACGCTGATTGCTGTTTCCAAACTGTTTGACGGTGTGACAGATGTATTTTTCGGTGCGATGATTGATAAGACAAAGACGAAAATGGGAAAAGCAAGGCCATGGATGCTGTATGGATATATTGGCTGCGCCGTAACACTGATAGCTATTTTTGCGATTCCGGAAAATATCGGGGAGACAGCACAGTATATCTGGTTTTTTATTGCGTACTCTCTACTGAACGCCGTGTTCTACACCGCAAACAATATTGCGTATTCCGCACTGACAGCGCTGATTACGAGAAACAGCAAAGAGCGGGTGGAAATGGGATCGTACCGTTTTATTTTTGCATTTTCCACCAGCCTGCTGATTCAGTCCGTTACGATTAAATTCGTTTCGTTGATGGGAGGCGGAGCAGCAGGATGGCGGATGGTGGCCATTGTGTATGCTGTGATCGGTTTGGCGGTCAACACGATTTCTGTTTTAGCTGTAAAAGAGCTTCCGGAGGAGGAAGGGGCAAAGGTAAAGAAAGAAGAAAAATACAGTATGAGAGAGGCAGCAGGTCTTCTCTTTTCCAACAAGTATTATCTGATGATCTGCGTGACTTATATTTTACAGCAGATTTATTCCGCGATGCTTAGCATGGGAATCTATTACATGATGTATGTGCTGAACAATGAAAATTTGTTTCCGGTCTTTTCATGGGCAATCAATATTCCACTGATTATCGCACTTGTTGCCACACCGCAGCTTGTGACACGCTGGGGAGGGCTGTACAAACTGAATCTTACCGGATATGCGATTGGAACCATCGGCAGAATCCTGGTGATTCCTGCGGCCTATTATGGAAGCGTTCCGCTGATGTTGCTGTTCACGGCAGTTGCAGCTTTCGGCATGGGACCGTGGCAGGGAGATATGAATGCGGTCATTGCGAACTGCTCGGAGTATACGTATCTGACAAAACACAAAAGAGTAGATGGAACTATGTATTCCTGTACATCCCTTGGCGTAAAACTGGGCGGTGGACTGGGAACTGCGATCACAGGATGGCTGCTGGAATTCAGCCGTTTTGACAAGAAACTGTCGGTGCAGCCGGATTCCTGCCTGAACATGCTTCATATGATGTATTTATGGATTCCGGCCGTACTCTGCATTGTCATTACGATTCTGATGTCACGAATGAATGTGGAAAAAGCAAATAAGGAACTGATGGTTCATACAGAAAGATAAGCGAAAAGGTTTTAGTGGGACGATCACACAAAAGAGCTGGCAAAGGCGATGTGTGATCGCCTTTTTTTTCGCTGGCAACGAGTCAAAGTCAGTGCTTGGATGAGATTTTGGTGACTGTTGCGATAACTTGAGAAACTCGTGGAGCGTGTTTTTATAGAAAAAGTATACAAAAATAATGGGCGAAAATTGGTAAAAATGCAATGATAGTAGAATGAAAAATATGAAAAATGAATTTTGATTAGGAAAATGCCATATTTTGTGCATGATTTCCGAAATTCTGTTTATGTAATTTGTTCAGATTCTCGTCTATAATCACAAGTAATCGAACGAGCGGGAAGGAGGAAGAAAAGAGGGGCAGGAAACGAAAAGGTTTAAGTGAAACCGGAAAGGATTGGGATCTATGGTATCAATCAAGGATGTCTCGGTCGCATGCGGAGTTTCGGTGGCAACGGTCAGCAAGGCGCTGAATAATCACCATGACATCGGCGAGGAGACGAAAGAGAGAGTTCGGGAAACGGCAAGAAGGATGGGCTACGTTCCCAATTTTGCATCGAAAGTATTGAAGACGAACAGAACTTACAATATCGGGGTCCTTTTTTCGGGAAAATCAGGAAATGATCTGACACACGACCATTATGCAACCGTTTTGAACAGCCTGAAGTGCTGTGCGGAAGAAAAAGGGTATGACATCACCTTTGTCAGCAAAAACGGAAATCTTTCCGCCTGGGATCACAGGATGACGTATCTGGAGCATTGCAAATACCGCCGGTTTGACGGTGTGGCAGTCCTCTGTACCGATTTCCACGAGCCGGAAATTCAGGAGCTGGTGGAAAGCGATCTCCCAGTCGTGACCTTTGATCATGTTTTCAACGACAGAAGCGCAGTTGTGTCAGACAGTGTAAAAGGAATTTCCGATCTTGTCCGTTATGCCTTTGAAATGGGGCACAGAAGAATTGCATACATCCACGGAGAAGAATCAGCGGAGACAAAAAGCCGCGTTTCCTCGTTTTACCGGACATGCAAAGAGCTTGGGATTGAAGTTCCGACGGAATATGTGCGGGAGGCGGCATACCGCGATACGACGAAAACGTATCTGGAGACCGAAGCGCTTCTGAAGTGCAGAATCTGTCCGACCTGCATTCTGTTTCCAGATGATTTCGCCTACATCGGCGGATTCAATGCCATTACACTGGCGGGGAAAAGAGTGCCGGAGGATATCTCGACCATCGGATACGATGGTATCGAGATTGGAAAGTATCTGGAACCTGCGCTTGCAACGTTAAAGCAGGATTCCGAACTGCTCGGAAGACGGCTGGCGGAAAAGCTGATCGATGAGATCGAGCAGCCGAAACTATGCCTGGTAGAACATCTTCTTGTGGAAGGAAAAATTTATCCCGGACGGTCGGTAAAGAAACTGACAGAAGCGGGATAAACATGATGCGGAACCTCTGCCGCAAAAAAGAACAGAGGAAGAAGGAGGTATGAAAATGAAAGATTTTCTCCAAAACACATGGAAACATAGAGCGCATGTGGTCATGGCGCTTCCGGCGTTTCTGATTCTGCTGTTTTTTAGCTATATTCCTATGGCAGGTCTGGTGATGGCGTTCAAGTCATTCGACTATTCCAAAGGAATCTGGACAAGTCCATGGAATGGAATTGAAAACTTCAAATTCCTGCTTGCATCCAAATCGACTTTCATCACGATGACAAAAAATACTCTGATGTATTACGTGATCTTTACCGCTCTCGGAACTTTTCTGAATGTTGTGATTGCCATTGCAATTGACCAGTGTGTGTTCAAAAAATCCAGCAAGGCAATGCAGACCGTTATGATTATCCCGGTTTTCATTTCTTATGCGGCGGTTCAGTTTATCGTTTACGCATATCTGAGCACCGATACCGGAATTCTGAACAACACATTCAACATTGCGACAAGATTTTACTCGACGCCGAAGGCATGGCCGTGGATCCTGACGATTGTAAAAATGTGGAACAGCGTTGGTTACGGCTCCGTTCTCTATATGTCCGTTCTCGCTGGTATCGATACTTCGCTTTATGAGGCTGCCGAGATCGACGGTGCGAACAAATGGCAGCAGATCCGCCACATTACCCTTCCGTCTCTTCTCCCGATGATTACCGTTATGTTGCTCCTCAGTGTCGGCAATATCATGAGATCTGATACAGGTCTGTTCTATCAGGTAACAAGAAACAGCGGCGTGCTGTATTCAACGACACAGGTTATTGATTCCTACGTTTTGAACTCGATCTTTAAGAATTCGAACTTCGGATTTACTGCAGCAACCACATTCTTCCAGTCAATTGTCGGACTGTTCATGATGCTCCTTGCAAATGGGCTGGTTCGTAAAATTGCACCGGAAAACTCACTGTTCTAAGTCAGGAGGCATTGGAAAGTTATGAGTAAGAAAAACAATCACAATTATGTTCCGGCATCCAAGAGAGCCGGAGTCGGACAGATTATTTTACTTTGCGGTCTGATTTTATATACCCTGTTCTGCGCGCTGCCGATCATTCTGGTCTTTATCGCGGCCTTCACAGATGAGAAAATGATTGCAGCAAACGGCTTCAGCTATTTCCCGGCAAAATGGTCGACAGCCGGTATGAATGCCGTATTAAAATACGGAAAACAGCTTGCAGTATCGTACGGAGTCACCATTTTCATTACCGTAGGCGGTACGTTTATTGGACTGTTTGTCATGAGTATGTTTGCTTATTCCATCAGCCGAAAAGGTTTTCGCCTGAGCAAATTTTTATCGGTTTACATGTTGATCCCGATGCTGTTTAACGGAGGACAGCTTTCCTGCTACGTTATTTATACTTCGTATTACCATATGAAAGACAGCATCTGGCTGCTGATTTTTCCGCTCTGTGTTACGACCATGAACGTGATTATCATCCGTACCTACATAGCAAACAGCATCCCGGAAGAGCTGATGGAAGCGGCTAAGATCGACGGAGCCGGAGAGTACCGAACCTTCTTCCAGATCACCCTTCCGCTGATGAAACCAACCCTTGCAGCCGTTGGATTTATGATGGCAACGGCATACTGGAATGACTGGCAGAATGCACTGCTTTATATCACGAGTGATTCCAAGAAACCGTTGCAGTTACTGCTGGTCAATATTCAGAAGAGCATCGAGGTGCTGCTGAACTCCAGAAACATTCCGGCAGTCGCGCTGGCAGCTATCGGAGGAACTGTACCGCAGTATTCAGCAACCATGGCGACCGTAATCGTCGTTATCGGACCGATCATGATTGCGTATCCGTTCTTCCAGAAATACTTTGTCAAAGGTCTGACCGTAGGATCTGTCAAAGGGTGATGGAAACAATGGTATCCGGAACTGCGGTGAAGGTACCGTAAGTTCTGAACATACAAAACTACTCAAGGAGGGTAACAAAGATGAAGAAAAGAACAAGTAAAATCCTCGCAGTGATGCTGGCATCCGCGCTGGCAGCAGGTTCTCTGGCAGCGTGCGGAAGTGATTCCGGAACAACTGACACCAAGAGTACATTGGGAGAGTCTTCGAATGGCACGTCAGGAAGCGGCAATACGGAGAAAACTTCCGATGGCAAAACAAAGATCAGCATCTATCATGCAAGCTGGATGCTGGCGAATCCGGATAGCGCACAGGTACAGAAAGTACAGGATGCTATCAATGCTTATATCGGCGATAAGATTAATGTAGAAGTAGAACTTCACGATATTGCATCTGGTGAGTTTAACGATAAGGCAAATCTGGCGCTTGCCAATAACGAAATCAATCTTCTTACAACCGCAAGCTGGCAGTCTACGATCGGTACGGACGACCTGTACAGACAGAATGCAGTCTATGATATTACGGATCTGCTTCCGGGCACCACGCTTTACGATTCCATGCCGGAAGGAATCTGGACAGCAGCACAGTATGATGGAAAAGATTACTTTATTCCGATTTACAAAGAGGCATATGAAGGATACGATCTGAAGACCCGCCAGGCACTCGTAGACAAATTTGGATGGGATCTTTCTAAGGTAAAAACACTGAAAGATATCGAGCCTTTCCTGGAAGACTGCAAGAATGACGGAATTAAATATCCATACACGACAGGAAAAACAGCGATGTTCAACCGCCTCTACCTGAATGATTTTGATTTCTTTGCCAGCTATTCGTTCCTCGGTGTGGACAGAGAGAAAGACGAAGTTGTCAATCCGATTCAGACAGACAAGTACAAAGAATTTACGGAGCTGATGTGTGATTGGGCAGAAAAAGGGTATATTTCAGAAGATGAAGTAACAAAGACAACATCGGATTCACTGGCACAGACCCAGGACTGGGGCTGGAACTGGTGGACCTGTGTTCCAAACGATGAGGAAAATTCTGAGGGACGTGACAAACAGGATGAGGCAATTGTAGAGGGCCTTACCAAGAAATATATGCATTCAACCTCAACACTTGGCTCCTGCTATGCGATCACTGCAAACTCCAGTGAAGATCAGGCGAAAGCATGCATCGACTTTCTGGGACTTTTGTACACCGATACGAAATTAGCAGACCTTTATACCTATGGTATTGAGGGTGAGGACTATACCTTAAACGATGAAGGAAAAGTTGTTCAGGATTCTGAGGCTTATTCTCACAGCGCATGGGAATCCTGCTCTGTCATCCCGCTGACTCTGCTTGAGAATGAGCCGGATAACAAGGTAGAAATGTATGAGAAGATGAACAACGAGGCAGAAACTTCCTGCGCAGCAGGTTTCCGTTTTGACAAATCTAACGTAGAAGCACAGTACAGTGCATGCGTAAACGTTTTCGAACAGTATGGTTTTGTGCTGGAGAACGGCGGATATGCATCTGCAGATGTTGCGTCCGTGATTGACGAGTACCAGAACGCCTTGGATGAGGCCGGATATCAGGATGTCCTGAAAGAGGCACAGACCCAGTACGACGCATGGAAAGCTTCCAAAGCAGAGTAATAATAGCACATACATCAGATGAAAATTTGATATAAACGAGTAACACACACTTCCGCAATTGCCCCTTTTTGAGTAAATAAAAATCAGATATGTTTACTTGAAAAGGGGCATTTTTTAGGAGAGGAGAAAAGCATGAATTATTTCAGTCTTGGAGAGCTTGTAATGGATCTTGCGCCGGAGGCAGAGAGGAAGAACCTGCGGAACAGCGAGGGAGCTTTTTTACGCCTCGAAAATGGGGATTTGATCTTTATCTACAGCCGTTTCCGTGATGAATCGGCGGCGGATGCAGCAGCTTCGGATTTGTGCCGGATTACGTTTGACGGGAAACTGCACAAGAAGAGCACGGATCTTCTGCTGAAGTGCGAGGACGAGGGCGCAATAAACATTATGTCTGTTTCGCTACTCCGTATGGAGAACGGGGATATTGGAATGTTTTATCTGGTGCGAAAAAACGAGTCAGATCTGAAAATGTACCTGCGCCGGTCGTCGGATGAGGGAAAGACATGGAGTGACCGCGTGCTCTGCACCGATGGAAAATTCGTCTTTGTTGTCAACAATGACCGCGTGATTCGATTGAAGAGCGGACGGATTCTGATTCCGGCTGCAGCGCATCCGGTGACGGAGACGCGATACAGTGAGATTGCGCAGATGACCTTTTTCTATTCAGATGACGATGGAAGAACGTGGCAGGAGAACGCAGAGCGTGTGGCACTGCCGTCCTCGTATCGGAACTGTGAGACGGGTCTGCAGGAGCCGGGTGTCATTGAGCTTTCGGACGGAAAACTGATGGGATGGGCGAGAACAGATCTCGGTCGCCATTATCAGGCATTTTCGGAGGATGACGGAGAGCACTGGTCGATGTGCGAGCCGTCCGTATTCACGGCGCCGAACAGCCCGCTCTCGATGAAGCGGCTGCCGGACGGAGCACTTCTTGCAATATGGAACCCAATTCCAGAGTACAATGGAAGAACAAAAGTCACAGACTATTTCCAAGGCGGCAGATGCCCACTTGCACTGGCATTTTCCTGGGACAACGGAGAACATTTTTCCGAACCGATTGCGTTTGAAAGTGAGGAGAGCCGCGGCTATTGTTACTGTACGATTTTCTTTACGGAGAGCGATCTTTTACTGGCATACTGTGCAGGAGGCATTGAAGATAAAAGCTGTCTTGCCAGATGCCGCATTCGGAAAATTCCGTGGGATACGGTTGTAGAATTGGAAAACCTTTTAAAAGGACAAAAATATAATGAATCAGAAAATTGAAAATTTAAAGGGAAAATTGATTGTTTCGTGCCAGGCACTTCCGGCAGAACCGCTCCATTCATCATTTATCATGGGAAGAATGGCACTTGCGGCCAAAATAGGCGGAGCCGCCGGAATACGTGCGAATACGGCAGAGGATATTCGCGAAATTCAGAAACAGGTGGATCTGCCGATTATCGGAATTGTGAAACGGGACTATGATGACAGCCGGGTTTATATTACGCCGACGGAGCAGGAAGTGGAAGAGCTGATCGCGGCAGAACCGGAAATCATCGCGATGGATGCGACAGGTACGGCACGGCCGGGCGGAAAGAGTCTCGATGTCTTTTTCCGCGAGATGAAAGAAAAGTATCCATCACAGCTCTGGATGGCAGACTGCTCGACAGTCGAGGAGGCACTGCATGCGGATGAACTCGGTTTTGATTTTATCGGCACGACGCTGGTCGGCTATACGGAGCAGAGTGAAAACGACCGCATTGAGGAAAACGATTTCGAGATTCTGCGGAAGATCCTTGCAGGTGCAAAACATAAAGTGATCGCCGAGGGAAATATCAATACGCCGGAGAAGGCGAGACGGGTGATCGAGCTTGGTGCCTACAGCGTTGTAGTGGGATCTATTATCACAAGGCCGCAGCTGATTACGAAAACCTTTACGGAAGAACTGAAAAAGTACAGCAAAAGAGAGATAGGATAATGAGAGACTTAGAAAAATATAAAGGAGTCATTCCGGCATTTTATGCCTGCTACGATGAAAAGGGAGAAATCAGCCCGGAAGGCGTGCGTGCACTGACAGAGTATTATATTCGAAAAGGCGTGAAGGGCGTTTACGTTAACGGATCCTCCGGCGAGTGCATTTATCTGACTGTGGCAGAGCGGAAAACGGTGCTGGAACATGTGATGGCCGTGGCGCGTGGAAAGCTGACCGTGATTGCACACGTCGCCTGCAACAATACGAAGGACAGCCAGGAACTGGCGGCACATGCGGAGAGTCTTGGCGTCGATGCCATTGCGGCAATTCCGCCGATATACTTTCATCTGCCGGATTATGCAATCGCGGAGTATTGGAATGATATCAGCGCGGCAGCACCGAACACTGATTTTTTGATTTACAATATTCCGCAGCTTGCAGGCGTAGCACTGACACCGCAGCTTTTTGTAAAAATGCGGGAGAATCCGCGTGTGATCGGCGTAAAGAACTCGTCGATGGCGGTACAGGATATTCAGATTTTTAAATCGCTTGGAAAAGAGGAATGTGTTGTTTTTAACGGACCGGATGAGCAGTTTCTCGGCGGAAGAATGATGGGAGCCGACGGAGCTATCGGCGGTACATACGGCGCGATGCCGGAGCTGTACCTGTATATGGAACGCTGTATCCGTTCTGGCCATGCAGAGGATGCCAGAAAAGCACAGTATCAGGTGAACAGAATCATCGAAAAACTCTGCTCCGGTCACGGAAGCATGTATGCCGTCATTAAGGCGGTCTTAAAGATTCGCGAGGGACTGAACCTTGGCAGCGTGCGAAAACCACAGGCGAGGATGGCAGAAGCGGATGATAAGATTGTAAAAGAGGCCGCGCAGATGATTGAAGAGGCTATTCACTGTTATGAATAGGAGAAAAAGATGATGAAACAATATATCTGCCTTGATATTGGAGGAACCTACTTGAAATATGGAATCCTGACGTCCGGCGGGCGATTTCTGGTGAAGGGGAAAGTGCCGACCCATGCCGAGCAGGGCGGGGCGGCTGTACTCGCGCAGGCGAAAGGGATTGTGGTGGAGTACCGTGAAAAAAAGTCACTGGACGGAATCTGTATTTCCACGACAGGTATGGTGGATCCGGAGTCGGGTACAATTGTGTACGCGTCGGATGCTGTACCGGATTATGCCGAGATTTCGCTGAAAGCGGAGATGGAAGCGGCGTTTGGGATTCCTTGTGAGGTGGAGAATGATGTGAACTGCGCCGGGCTGGCGGAGAGTATTTCCGGCGCCGGCAAAGACAGCAGGATTAATGTATGCCTGACTGTTGGAACCGGCATCGGTGGTTGTCTGTTAGTAGATAAAAAGGTGTTCCACGGTTTTTCCAACAGTGCGTGCGAGATCGGTTATCTGCGGCTTCCACAGGGAGAATTTCAGCGTGAGGCATCGGCGAGGGCGCTCTGTGCGCGTGTTTCGAAGAAAAAGCAGGAAAAAAAGTCGATCGGAGAGCGTTGGGACGGCGTGCGGATTTTCCAGGCAGCCCGGGAAGGCGATCGGATCTGTACGGAAGAAATTGACCGGCTGATCGATATTCTGGCACTTGGAATCGCCAATATCTGTTATGTGGTAAACCCGGAGACGGTGATTCTCGGAGGCGGCATCATGGAACAGGAATCGTACGTCCGGCCGCGGCTGGAAAAGGCGCTGATGCAGTATTTGATTCCACAGGTGTGGAAAAATACGAAGATCTGCATGGCAGAATATAAGAACGATGCAGGTATGATCGGGGCATTTTATCATTTCCGGGCAATGCAGAAGAAGAGAAAATAAAAGAAGATCAAAAAAATGTGTTTGAAAAGTCCAGCTGTAAGCTGTCTTTCAAACACATTTTTTCGATACGAAATAATACAATCAAGTTGTATCGCTGTTTTTCGCATCCGCAGAAAGAAGCTGTTTTCGGAACTGAACCGGCGACATACCGCATTGCTTTTTGAAGAACCGGCTGAAATACAACGGATTTTCATAGCCGACGAGATTTGAAATCTCGGATACATTATAATTCGTAGTTTCCAGAAGCAATTTTGCATTCGTGATGCGCAGAGACTGGATATACTGCGCCGGTGTTGTCTGCGTATACTGCTTGAAGTTCTGGATAAACCATCCAACGCTAATGTTATGGTCTGCAGCATATGCTTCGATGCTGATGGCTTCGTTGTAGTGCTCGCGGAAATAGTCGACGGCACGGTCCATCTCGTCCATCAGCATCAGATTCTTTTTGCGTGGTTTTACAAGAATCTGGCGGTGGATGGAAATCAGAAGTTGCATAAAATAATGCACAAGCAGTTCCTCATAATCTTCGCGCTTCATCTGAAGTTCCTGGATCATGGAGAGATAGAGTCGTTTGTATTCCATTGAGACGCCGGAATAAATCACGCGGGTATCGTCTGTAATCCCGTATTTGCGCAGAATATTTTTGACATTGTTTCCGGTAAAATGCACCCAGTAGATTTCGGGCTGTTCTGCCGCGTAATAGTAATAGCGCTGTTCCTCTTTGGGACGGTACAGAACCATATTTCCGGCAGAAATGATCTTTTCCTCGCCGGAAAAATAGAAATGCGCTTTACCGGAAGCAACGTAAAGAAGCTGATAGTCCAGTCGTCCGCGCGGACGGTGCGTCGGAAGTCTTTTTACTGTATACAGGCGGTAAGTGCCGCAACTTCCGATAAAAAGAGGATGCTTTTTATCCTTGAAATCCAGCCGTGTCTGATGCCAGTAGCCAGAATTAATATACAATTTATGTACCTCCTTGTTAAGTTGCATAAAATCAAAGCTGAAATTTGTAAGAAATTAGAAAAATAAGAAATAAAAACAGGAAGCAAACAAGTTGCTGACCTAAATTATAACATTTTGTACATGTTTTCGCAAATACAGTTTATGTGTTTTTACGAAAAAGTAGAATATACTGGTATTTGTAAGAAAAAAATTTGTAGGAAATAGGAAAGAATAAAAAACAGGAACAAAGACAGGCTGGATCATTAAACAGGAGGAAGCTTTATGATTGTACCGAAACATTTTGAAAATCTGAATGTGCTGCATGAAAATACCATGCCCAGCCATTCCTATTATATTCCGGCATCCCGGCCGATGGGTGCGTTGGTGCACAACCGGGAGGAGTCTGACCGGATGCAGCTTTTAAACGGAAACTGGAAATTCCGTTATTATAAGAGCATTTATGATTTGAATGAGCCATTTTATCAGAAAAAAGAGGATCTGGAATCGTATGATGAAATTCCGGTACCGGGAAACTGGCAGAATTTCGGATATGACAGTCATCAGTATGCCAATGTACAGTATCCGATTCCATTGGATCCGCCGTATGTGCCGGTAGATAATCCATGCGGAACGTATATCCATGAGTTTACGTATCAGCGTGAAAAAAGTGCTCCGAAAGCATACCTGAATTTTGAGGGTGTGGATTCCTGCTTTTACGTGTGGCTGAACGGAACATACGTCGGCTATAGTCAGGTATCTCATGCGACGAGTGAGTTTGATGTGACAGAGGTGATCCGGGAGGGAAAAAACTGCCTTGCTGTGCTTGTCCTGAAATGGTGCGACGGAACCTACATGGAGGATCAGGATAAATTCCGGTTAAGCGGCATTTTCCGAGATGTTTACATCTTAAAACGGCCAGAATACGTATTATATGACTACTTCATCACGACAAAACTGGGAAAAGAATCTGCAGAAGTTGAGATCCGTGCCGATTTCCTCGGAGAAAAGAACGGGGAGCAGACGGAAATTCAGCTGTTTGACGGAGACGGAAATCTGATCGGAACAGGAAGCTTCGAGCCGCTTGCAGGAGATAAGAATTTTGCGGAGAAAGCAGTATTTACGGTGCAGAACCCGCATCTTTGGAACTCCGAGGATCCATATCTGTATCAGATGGTATTCCGTACCGGATATGAAACAATTACGGAACGCGTCGGAATCCGTGAAATCCACTGTGAGGGAAATGTGATTTACGTTAACGGAAAGAAGATCAAGTGGAAAGGCATCAACCGCCACGATTCCGATCCGGTGACTGGTTCTGTAGTCAGCCAGGAGCAGATGGAAAAGGATCTGCGTTTGATCAAGCAGCATAACTTTAATGCTGTCCGCAGCAGTCATTATCCGAATGTACCGTATTTTTACCAGCTTCTCGATGAGTATGGCTTCTTCTCCATTGCCGAGGCAGACAACGAGAGCCATGGTGCGCAGATGCAGTATCTGGAAAATGCGGAATGGGAAAATGTAGCGGAAAACTGGAACCGTAGGATTTCCAATAATCCTGACTTTATTCCAGCGACAATGGATCGCACGAAGCTCTGTGTGACGAGAGAAAAAAACCGTCCTTGTATTGTGATCTGGTCTATGGGAAATGAGTGCGGCTACGGCTGTACGTTTGAAGAAGCCTTAAAGTGGACAAAACAGTTTGACCCAACCCGTCTTACGGTCTATGAAAGTTCCGTATACCAGAGCCACGATCGCATTTACGATTATTCCAATATTGATATCAACGGCAGAATGTACTTCTCCATTGATGAGATTGAAGGATATATGGCAGAGAAGCCCCAAAAACCGTTTCTTCTGATTGAATACGGTCATTCCATGGGAAATGGCCCGGGAGACCTAGAGGATTACTTCCAGGAGATGGAAAAGTACGATACTGTGAGCGGTGGCTTTATCTGGGAGTGGTGTGACCACGCAATCTACAAAGGAACCGCAGAAAACGGAAAGCCGATGTATTTCTACGGCGGAGATCATGGGGAAAAGGTGCACGACGGCAACTTCTGCTGTGACGGTATGGTCTATCCGGACCGCACACCGCATACGGGACTTCGTGAGTACAAGAATGTGTACCGCCCGGCGCGTGTGATGAGCTTTGACCAGAAAACTGGAACCATGGTTCTGCACAATTACATGAATTTTGTGGATTTAAAGGATTATCTGTATCTAGCATATTATCTTTCTGTGGATGGACATCTCATCCAGGCGGGACAGCAGAATCTGAAAGACGGTATTCCTGCCGGGTGCGACGGCGTTGTAGACCTTCCTATCTCGGTTCCAGAGAAAGGAAAGTGCTTCCTGAAAGTGGTTTATCATCTGAGCCATGCGAATGCACTGCAGGAAGAAGGCGAGATTATCGGTTTCGATGAAATCCAGATTACGACGGAGGATAACCGGAATCAGGATGTTGTGGAACTGCTTTCCGATGTAAATCCAGAATTTCCGGTACCAAAGGTGGAAGAGGATGACTGCCGGATTCATGTTTATAGCAGAGAAGCAGGCTTTGCGTATACGTATCGGAAGCAGACCGGCCTGTTTGAACAGATTTACGTCGAGGGAGAGGAACTTCTGGACTGCCCGATGGAACTCAATATCTGGCGTGCACCGACAGACAACGACAAGCTGATCAAATTGAAATGGCTCAAGGCGCGGTATGACCAGAGCTATGCGAGAGCGTACGAGACAAGCTGGGAATGCGATGGAGAGAATATCTGTATTACCAGTAAGATGGCAGTGACAGCACCTGTTGTACAGCCGGTACTCTGCATAGAGACGACGTGGACGATCCGGCCGAATGGTTTGCTTACAGCGAAAATGCGGGTGGAAAAAGATATGGAATTTCCGTTCCTGCCACGTTTCGGCATTCGCCTTTTCCTGAAAAAGAGCATGGATAAGGTCACATACCTTGGAATCGGACCGGATGAGAGCTATGTGGACAAGCGTCACGGCGGAAGTCATGAAATTTTCCAGAAATGTGTGGCAGAGCTACATGAGGATTATATCCGTCCGCAGGAGAATGGAAGTCACTGTGACTGCGATTATGTAAAAGTAGAGAGTGATACGGCTGTTCTGACGGCAGCAGGGGAGAAAACGTTTGCATTCAATGCATCGCTGTACACTGCAGAAGAGCTGACCGAAAAACGTCACAGCTACGAGCTTGTGCCGTGCGGAAGCACTGTGCTCTGTCTCGATTATGCGCAGAGCGGCATCGGATCAAACAGCTGCGGACCGACTCTTCTGGAACAGTACCAGCTGAATGAAAAGAATTTTACCTTTGAACTGAATCTGATGATCCGTAGGAAATAGAGGAGAAGACCGGAGCTTTTTTGTGGCTCTGGTCTTTTTAACAGAAAAACAGGAGAAATGTGCGGTATGAAGAACATCAGCATGATGATAAAGCCGGTTTCCGGGCTCTGCAATATGAGCTGCGCGTACTGCTTTTACTGTGATGAGGCACAAAAGCGGGAAAAGAGCTGTTATGGTCAGATGAGTGAGGAGACACTGAAAAATGTAATCCGGAAGACGATGCTCCCAGCGGATGGTGTCGTGAGCTATACATGGCAGGGCGGAGAGCCGTCGCTTCGCGGACTTGAGTTTTTTCGAAGGGCGGTGGAACTACAGGAGAAATATAACCGGAACGGGGTACAGGTATTCAACGCGTTTCAGACAAACGGATATGCGATTACGGAGGAATGGTGTGAATTTTTCCGGGAAAAGCATTTTTTGATCGGTCTTTCCGTGGATGGTACGCAGGAAATTCACGATGCATTTCGATGCGGAGCAGATGGAGGCGGCACGTATGATCGTGTGAAAAGAACGGCGGATCTGTTTTCGCGGATGGGTGTAGAGTTTAATGTTTTAACGGTTGTGACATCGCAGCTGGCGGAGCATACGAAAGAGATTTACGAATCGTATCGGAGAAACGGGTGGCAGTTTCAGCAGTATATTGCGTGCCTCGACCCATATGGAGAAAGAAAGGGAGAGAGGCCGTATTCACTCCTGCCGCAGCAGTACGGGGAGTTTCTGTCAGAACTCGCGGGTCTCTGGTACCGGGATCTGAAAAAAGGGCGTCAGCCCTATATCCGTCAGTTTGAAAATTATGTCGGCATGGCGGCTGGGTACCAGCCGGAATCGTGCGAGCAGTGTGGCATCTGCAGTGAGCAGTATGTCGTGGAGGCGGACGGCAGCATCTATCCGTGCGATTTTTACGTGATGGATGACTGGTATATGGGAAATCTGAACCGTGACCGGCTGGATGCAGTCGATGCGAAACGGCTGGAAAAATCCTTTATCGGGCGATCGGCACCGAGTGTGAAATGCCGGGAATGTCGTTTCTTTTCTTTATGCCGTGGCGGCTGCATGCGGAACAGGACGAAGGACAGAAATGGAATATATCAAAATGATTTCTGCGAAGGATACCAGCTCTTTTTCGGGCAATGGTACGATAAATTTGCAGAACTTGGACAGAAGGTAAGAGATGGGAGAGGATAAGACATGAAAAGACAAGTTGTATTTCTGATGACAGATACCACGAGAAAAGATATGGTAGGATGCTATGGTAACGAGAAAATGAAGACTCCGAATCTGGATCGCCTGGCAGCGGAGGGCATTCGATATGAAAACGCATATACGTGTCAGCCTGTATGCGGACCGGCGCGGAGTGCAATTTTTACAGGAACCTTTCCACACACGAACGGCATGGTGACAAACAGTATTGCGATGGGGGATAATGTAAAGACGATCGGACAGCGCTTGAGTGATCATGGAATCGCATGCGGCTATATTGGAAAATACCATCTGGACGGCGGCGACTACTTTGGAAACGGCAGATGCCCAGAAGGGTGGAATCCGGATTACTGGTATGATATGAAAACGTATCTGAATGAACTGAGTGATGCAGATAAAGTGCGCTCAAGGGATCCGAAAGAGGCATACAAAGAAGGTTTTTCAGAAGAGTTTACGTATGCGCACCGCTGTTCAAATCGGGCAATCCGGTATCTCGAGGAGTTTCAGGATCAGGACTTTTTCTTAACCGTTTCTTACGATGAGCCGCACGGACCGTCGCTTTGCCCAGCACCATTCAACCATATGTATGATGGATTCCAATTTGAACATAATCCGAGTTTTCAGGATGATCTGTCGAAAAAGCCGTTTATGCAGCGGCTGTGGGCAGGAAAGAATCTGTATGCATCCGAAGAGAAGATCAATCAGGCATCAGATGGCTTGGCGCTATTCCTGGGATGTAATTCCTTTGCCGATTATGAAATCGGGCGCGTGCTCGATAAGATCCGGCAGATCGCACCAGATGCGTTAGTTATCTTTACTTCGGATCACGGCGACATGCTGGGAGCACACCGGCTGTTTTCGAAAAATGCGGCGGCCTATAAAGAGGTGGCAAATATTCCGTTGATCATAAAAGGCGGAGCTGTCGGCTGTGTCGAGGAAGCTCCTGCATCCCATATTGATCTTGCACCGACGATAATGGAATACTTCGGGCTGCCGGTTCCGAAGCTGATGGAAGGAAAGAGTATGCTTGCTCAGATTCAGGATCCGTCTGTGAAGATTAACGATGAGGTTTATACAGAATTTACTCGTTATGAAGTGGATCATGACGGCTTCGGCGGTCTGCAGGTCATGCGGGCGGTGACTTCGGATCGATACAAGCTGGTCATTCACCTCTGCGATACAGATGAATTTTACGATATGCAGGCGGATCCGTATGAAATCCAAAATCTGATCGATGACGAGCGGTATACGGAAGTTCGAAATGAACTGCACGACAAGCTGATTGCGCATATGAATGATACGCGGGATCTCTATCGCGGCTATCAGTGGAGGATGCGTTCGTGGAGACCGGATTTCATACCGAACTGGGAGAATGAAGGATATACGAGACAGCGCGAAAACGAGGAATACGAGCCGCGGCAGCTTGACTATGATACAGGGCTTCCGATGGAGACGGCGGTGAGAAAGAAAAACTGACGGAATTTCGCAGAGCGTATTTCTTATAGTTTTTTCGTGCAAAATCCGCGTGGAGATGATAGAATAGTGACAACAGAAAAAATGAGGTGAAGAAAACAATGGAATCAAAACGTAAGATACTGCAGAAGCTGTTTTTTTCCACGCTGTATTTGAGTGCGTTTACGTTCGGCGGCGGTTATGTGATTGTGACGCTTATGAAGAAGAAGTTTGTGGATGAGTATCACTGGATTGAGGAGAACGAGATGCTCGATCTGGTGGCAATTGCGCAGTCGTCACCGGGACCGATTGCGGTGAACGGGGCGATTGTTGTCGGGTATAAGCTGGCGGGAATGGTTGGTGTGCTGGTTTCGATTATCGGAACAATCATTCCGCCGTTTCTGATTATTTCTGTGATTTCCGTCTGCTATCAGGCATTCCGGGATAACTTTTTTGTGAGCCAGATGCTGGAAGGGATGCAGGCCGGTGTCGGGGCCGTGATTGCATCGGTGACGTATGAAATGGGAGCAGGCGTTGTGAAGGAAAAAGACAAACTGTCACTGGTAATTCTTGTGGGAGCGTTTGCGGCGGCGTGCTTTTTTAGCGTGAATGTGATCTATATTGTTCTGATCTGCGGCGCTATCGGTGCGGTGCGGACGATTCTGGAGAGACGGAGGAATGCGAAATGATCTATCTTCAGTTATTTTTAAGCTTTTTCCAGATTGGCCTGTTCAGCTTCGGCGGAGGCTATGCCGCCATGCCGTTGATTCAGGGGCAGGTGGTGCAGGGACACGGCTGGCTGTCGATGTCGGAGTTTACGGATCTGATTACCATCTCCCAGATGACGCCGGGGCCGATCGCAGTCAATTCGGCTACGTTCGTCGGAATTAAAATCGCCGGTGTTCCGGGCGCACTTGCGGCAACGTTTGGCTGTATTCTGCCGTCGTGTATTCTTGTCACATTGCTTGCGAAACTCTATTTAAAATACCGTGAAATGGCAATGCTCCAGGGCATCCTCCGCTCCCTCCGCCCGGCGGTCGTGGCAATGATCGGATCCGCAGGAATTTCGATCCTCATTACCGCATTCTGGGGCAGTGAGGGCGACACTGTGATCCGGCTGGCGCAGACGAACTGGAGTCTTGTGGTGATCTTTATCATCTGCCTGTTTCTCCTGCAGAAAGGCAAAAAGAACCCGATCTTTGTGATGGTACTGGCTGGTGTGCTGAAGGTGGCGGCGGCACTGGTGGAGAAACTTGCGGCATAAATAGGAAAGGGGGAAACCCCAATGAAACAGCGTGTGGCAAAGAAGTATCTGATTGTAGGCGGCGAAGGTCATACGACGGAAACGCTGCGCAGAAAGGTACGGGAAGAGAAGGCGGTATACGGAGAAGAAACACGGTACGCGAATCTGTTGTATGCGTCGAAAAAAGTGAAAAAATAAATGGACAAACGGGGAGCATGGAGTGATGTTCCCCGTTTTTTGTCTGCCTTGCTATTTTCACAGGCGAATGATAAAATGACGATAGATCATGAGAACGAAAAAACAGAAAAGGAGGCAGGTGTAAAATGTTCTCTTTTTTATAGTGATAAAAACGGAAGACATGGCGAAGAAAATGGGAGGTGCATGATTTGAATATTACACAGATTAAATTAGAAAATTTTACAGTGTTTAAAAACACAGAAATTAATTTTGCCTCAGGAATTAATATTTTTATTGGTGAAAATGGAACAGGAAAAACACACATTTTAAAGATATTGTATTCTGCCTGCCAGGCAACAAATCCGAAAGTTTCTTTTTCGCATAAAATTGTCAGAACCATGCTGCCAGACGATTTTAAAATTTCCAGACTGATCACCAGAAACAGAGGAAATCACAGTGCAAAAATAAAAGTGTCCGCGCAGACAGAAGAGAAGACAACGGCGAAAAATCTGTTTCTGGACTTTCATAATAAGACAAAAAAATGGGATGCGGAAGTAAAAGGAGAGGAAGTCTGGGAGAAGGCATTTCATGAGAGCAGCAGTATTTTTATTCCAGCAAAAGAGATTTTGTCAAATAGTTACAATTTGACAGCGGCGGTAGAAAAAGACAATGTACGGTTTGATGATACGTATATTGATATTTTAAACTCAGCAAAAATAGATATTTCTGTAGGAAGAAACAGTACAGAGCGTGATAATCGACTGAAGAGTATTGAGAAAATCATTGATGGAACGGTTTTCTATGACAACAAAAAGGATGAATTTTATTTAAAAAAGGGAAAATCAAAACAGGAATTTAATCTGGTTGCGGAAGGGATTCGCAAAATGGCACTGTTGTGGCAACTGGTAAAAAATGGAACGTTGGAAAAAGGATCTGTTTTGTTTTGGGATGAACCGGAGGCCAATATGAATCCGGCATATCTCTCGATTATTGTGGAACTATTGTATGAACTGCAGCAGAACGGGGTGCAGATTTTTATTTCGACCCATGATTATATGCTTGCAAAATATTTTGAAACAAGAAAAAAAGAAAATTCATCACTGTTGTTTCATTCTTTCAGAAGAAAAAATGGTGTGGTGGAATATTCGACAGCACAGAAATTTGCAGATTTGAAAGATAATTTGATTATTGAATCTTTTGATAAATTATTGGATGAAATTTACAGTCTTGGGGTGTAAGAATGAATAGAGTTTTTACAGAAGAAAATGAGAGGTATCAAATTGATTGTTCAGAAGCGGTGTGGGCAACAGAAGAGTTACACGTGGAATATACTGCTGCGAACAGTTCTTTGAATGATGTTGACTGGATTATGGAGTCGCAGGAAAAATTGTATCTTGTAGAATATAAAAATGCGAATATTCCAGGAGCGGTAAATCCGGGGGCATTTCAGCCGTCAACGGATAAAATGATAAATAAAGTAGTTAAAAAATATTATGATTCATTGCATTATTTATATTTGCTCGGAAAAGAAAAGACAAAAGAGTATATTTATATATTAGAGTATCCAAACGGAGATTCTGTATCAAGAAAGATGATTCGAAATCGCTTGAAAACAAAGCTGCCTTTTGCATTGCAGGAGAATGTTGGAGAAGAGCGAAAACTGATTCATAAAGTGGAGGTGCTTTCGATTGAGGAATGGAATGCAAGTGAGGAGTATGGTAAATTTCCAATTTCGGAGGTATTGTGATGCAGGAGAAAAATAACTTTATGAAAATCAGACAGGTTTCCAATTTAAAGAAAATCCGGCAGGAAGAACCGGAAAGTGTAGAGCAGATCAAAGTGATTACAGTGCTGCAGGGCGAGAGGGTGTCGTATCAGGTGGTGCTGGAAAATGAGGAGAGGGCGCAATTTCGGGTTGAAGCGGTGTCGCCGATTGCGAGGCAGGTGAAACTTTATCTGGTGCGGGATGTGGTGATGGATCAGCCGGCGATTGAGGAAGGACTGGAAGGGGAAGATTATCTTTCTCTTGAGCCGGGGATGATGCCGGATGTGCTGGTGCCGCTCTCGGAGCAGGGATTTCAGGTCAGTGTTTCGAAACAGAGAACGGTGCTGTGGGTTCGGGTTGATGTGGGAGATGATCTGGCGGCGGGGGCGTATCCTGTGACGGTGCGGTTTACGAAAGAGAAACAGCCGTGGGAGACGGATGCGGATGTGACAGCAGAAGAGACGACGATGGAACTTAACGTTTTGGCCTGCCGCATGCCGGAGCAGAGACTGCATTACACGAGATGGTTTTATGCAGACTGTATTGCGACGCATCACAATGTGGAAATTTACTCCGAGGAGCACTGGGTGTGGATCGAAAAGTATATTGCAGCGGCAGCGGATGCGGGCATCAATATGATTCTCGTTCCGATTCATACGCCTCCGCTCGATACGGCAGTCGGGATGACGCGGCCGTGTGTGCAGCTTGTGGAGATTGAAAAGACGGGGGAGACATATCGGTTTGATTTTGAAAAATTCCAACGGTTTATTGAAATCTGTAAACGAAATGGCATTCAATACTTTGAGATGGCACACCTGTTTTCCCAGTGGGGTGCGAAGTGTGCGGCGAATATTCAGGTGACGGAAAACGGGGAGAAAACGTATCACTTCGGATGGCATACACCCGCCGATTCGCCGGAATACACCGCATTTCTGCGCCAGTATCTCGGAACGCTCGAGCAGGAGCTTGTGCGGGAGGGGATCAGCGAAAATACGTATTTTCACATCTCTGATGAGCCGTCCCATGATCAGATGGAGAGCTACCGATCAGCATCCGAAATGATCCGTTCCATGATCGAAGAGAGCAAAACGATGGATGCACTCTCAGACTATGATTTCTATGCGCAGGGCCTCGTGGAGTGTCCAGTGACGGGAATTGCGAAGATTACGGAGTTTCTGCAGCATCACATCGAAAATCAGTGGGTGTATTACTGCTGCTATCCGGGAAAAGTTTACCCGAACAGCTTTCTGGCAATGCCGTCCCGCCGCGTGCGGATTCTCGGTTTTCTGCTGTACAAATTTGAAATCAAAGGCTTTCTACACTGGGGATTCAATTTTTATCACTCCCAGTTGTCACGCTATTCGGTCAATCCATACCTGACGACTTCCGCGGACCACGCGTTCCCGTCCGGCGACGGCTTTATCGTTTATCCGGGAAAAGACACCGTCTATCCGTCCATCCGCGGTGAGATCCTGTACGAGGCAATCCAGGATCTCCGGATCTGCGAGGCGCTTGAGGTAAAAATCGGAAGAGAGGCCGTCACTACGCTGATTGATGAAAAAGCAGGAACACCGCTGACCTTTGAGATGTATCCGAAGACAGATGCATTCCTGGAAGAGCTTCGAGCAGAGTTGCTGGAGCAGCTGAAGACTCTTTTATAAAATTTGTGTGAAATAAAAGGAATTAAATTGACAATCGTTCCAAAGAAAGCTAAGATAAATGCAAAATAAGGAACGGACAGGAAACGATATGAAAGAATTAGATTTAAGCGGAATTGGAGAGCGCATCAGCCGCATCCGCAAGGAGCGCGGCCTGACATTAAAAGATATGGTGGCCTACACCGGCTTTTCCGCGGGCTACCTGAGCAACCTTGAAACAGGAAAAACAAGCCCGACGCTGGAAAACCTGCGAATGATCACCGGAGTTCTCGAAGTGGATTTGATTCAGCTTCTGACATCGGAAAAGACGCGGCGTGATGTGATCCGTGCGGACGAAATCAAAGTGAACCGGTATGAGGAAGAAAATATGGAAGTCGGCATCATCGAGTTCGGTTACGACGCGCAGATGTACGAGTTGATCCGCATCGAGCCGGGTGAGTGCAGAAAAAAGGAATGCTACAAGCATGTCTACTCGGAAGTATGTACTGTTCTTGAGGGTGAACTGACGATTCAGTTAAATGAACAGATCTATCATCTGAACAAACACGATTCCATCTACATCCCCGCCAACGCGCCGCACCGGATGTGGAATGAGAGCAGTGAGCCGACCTTAAGCTACTGGATTTACCGGAAGAAATAACAAATCGGATACAAGTTGAAAACAAAAGCATACAAGTGAAAGAAAAATAGAATATTGAGAAAAAGTACCAAAAACGCAGAAAGTGAAAAAAATCCTTTCTGCGTTTTCTTTTTAGAAAAAAACAGGAAAAAAAGCAAAAAAGCCAGAAAAAGAGTTGGAAAAACCAGTTTTTGCAGGAAAAAGCCAGAAAAAAATAAAAACAAGGAAAAAGAACAGAAAAAGATGAAAGGAATGAAATTGTGAAAAATAGAAAAAAAATGAATCGATTAGAAAAAACAGATTGACATATTTTACATTACAAAATATAATGGCCTCAAGAAATTCATTTTAATGAAAAATAATTCGTTAAAATGAAATTAGAAAACGAAAAAAATCGCACATGATGCAGATTGAGGAGAAGACAAATTGAATTACGAAGCAAGAATCAGCAAAAAAAGTTGGAACCATCGCAGCAATTGTACTTGTTATCGCTGGCATGATCATTGGCGGAACTGTAGCAACAGGTGTACTGACATTCAATGGAATCATCAACGTGCTGACTACAGCTACCTTCCTGATCCCGATTGCTTTCCTGTACAAGCTGTTTACAAATAAAAAGATCGGTGGAACAGGCGAGGGAGAAATGTTTCACGGAGCTGATGAAATCGGCCGGCTGCTAAGCAAAAATACGGCAGAGAGCTGTGCATCGTACAACATGCTGAAGCTGACAAAAGAGTTGTTCTCCTACCAGCCCGACAGCCGTTACATGGACTACTATGAGAGAACGATGTTCAACCACATTGCATCTTCCTGCGACCATGCGCCGACAGGAGCGAGCACCTATTTCATGCCGCTGGCACCGGGATTCAGAAAAGAGTTTGACGATGAAAACTCCTGCTGCCACGGAACGGGACTGGAAAACCACTTCAAGTATGCGGAGCGTATCTATTTTCAGAATGACAAAGCCGTTTATGTGAACCTGTTTGTGCCGTCGGCACTGGAAAAAGAAGATTTCAAAATTATACAGGAGGAGAGAGAGGACGCGCCGGGCGAGGTGACACTGAAGGTGCAGGGAAGCCGCGCAGTCACCTTAAAAGTACGTGTGCCATACTGGTGCCAAGGCAGCTATCAGATATGGATCAACGGAGCAGAACAGAGCGTGGAAACCAGTTCGGACGGCTACCTCACGCTGAACGCCGACTGGAGCAAAGAGACGACAGTGGAAATCCACTTCACCTGCCATTATACGCTGGAGCGCACCCCGGATGTCCGCGACATTGCATCATTGCTGTACGGCCCGTATGTGCTGGCAGCACTGACCGAAGAGAAGGACTATCTGCATCTGCCGCGAAGGCTACCAGGTTTATGTCAAAATTCCCGGCAAATTTGAGAGGATGGCAGGAAAAACGAGATAAAAAATACAACATTACCAGTCGGAACGGTTTCATACTTCGAAACTAAGATGTCAATAAAAGCTGGAAAAAAGATAAAAAGAAGCTTTCTTTCTGAGAAAGAATCGTGTATAATAGTCATTACTGTCCGGGGTTATAGCACTCCGTAAAAAATAACGCAAAAAATTCAGCATAGCAGAGCGTGAATGACTGCGTCACAGATTTTTGTCGTATCCCGGTACGCCTTTCCATCTGTTTCCTGCAATTCGCGCTCTGTTGCACTGCCTTTTTTGCGTTATTTTCCGGTAGTGCTATGAACTGGAGAAATCCAGAAAGACTCCGATGCGATGTCATATATTTTACACAACAAGAAAAGGGGGAAACCATGCAGAAACACAGAAAATTTATTGGGGACAAACGGT
>ENA-OUQM01000520-OUQM01000520.1-human-gut-metagenome-genome-assembly--contig:-NODE-520-length-25266-cov-9.953314_pt1 | contig 25266 bp, 24 predicted proteins | sample MGYA00237949_ERZ548830 | MGnify/ENA primary metagenome ERZ548830 (study PRJEB26490, sample SAMN05194706) | human gut metagenome | biome: terrestrial biome; feature: human-associated habitat; material...
CCGTTCCCGTGCGCGGCGACGGCCCGCCCACCGTATTTTCTCGAGAGGAGTTGAGCTCATCTATGAAAAAGACCGGCTTTTTCGGAAAGCTGATCTACGGCTACGACAAGCTGGAGGAATACCTCCTCTGCGGAAGCCTCGTCTGTACGACGCTGATCGTGTTCGCACAGGTCATCATGCGTAAGGTCTTCAATGACTCCCTGGCATGGAGCGAGGAGCTGACGCGCTACATCTTTATCTGGCAGATCTGGCTGGGTGTCAGCATCGCGCAGCGGGACAAGCAGCACATCAAGGTGGAGCTGCTGAAGTCTCTGGTCAAAAATGAGAAGGTCATCTCGGTCGTGGACATCTTTGCCACGCTGATCCTGATCGCCTTCAATGTATTTCTTGTTACCAACGGCAGCGAGCTGGTCAATCAGATGTATACCCGCGGCAATGTGTCCGGCGCGATGCGCCTGCCGATGTGGATCGTCTACAGCGTTCTGCCCATCTCGTCCTTTATCCTCAGCCTGCGCCTGATCGGTCAGGTCGTGGAGGATATTAAGAAAGCGGCCGGCAAGGAGGTAGAGTAAATGGAATCGATCGTATTGTTTGCCAGCTTCTTTATTCTGCTGATCATGATGGTGCCGATCGGCTACGCCATCGGTATCGCCACCCTGATCGCCATTCTTGTCTGCGGCGACGGCAGCATTCCGCTGCTGATGATCTCGCAGAAGGCCATCACCGGCTGCGACTCGTTCCCCCTGATGGCGGTCCCGTTCTTTATGCTCGCAGGTAATCTGATGAGCGGCGGCGGCATCGCCAAGCGTATTCTGAATTTCTTTGATACCTTTATGGGCTTTATCACGGGCGGCCTGAGCATGGTCACCACGATCACCTGTATGTTCTTTGCGGCAATCTCCGGCTCGGCCATCGCCACCACCTCTGCGGTCGGCTCGTTCATGATCCCCGCGATGAAGGATAAGGGCTATCACGAGGGCTACAGTGCGGCCATCTGCGCCGCCGCCGGCACGATCGGCGTTATCATTCCCCCCAGCGTTCCCTTTGTTATTTACGGCGTTGCCACTGGCACGTCGATCACCGATCTTTTCAAAGCGGGCGTGGTCCCCGGCATTGCCATGGGCGTTGCGCTGATGATCGCCTGCTACATTCTTAGCAAGAAGTACGGCTTCAAGGGCGAGAGCAAGAAGTTCAGCTTTAAGGCCATCTGGGTCAGCTTTGTTGATGCGATCTGGGCGCTGCTCTCTCCGGTCATCATTCTTGGCGGCATCTACAGCGGCTGGTTCACTCCTACGGAGGCTGCCGTCATCAGCGTGGTGTATTCCTACATCGTCGGCCGCTTTGTGTATAAGGAGTTGGACGCGAAGGCGGCCTATAAGGCGCTGCGTGATACCGTCATTGTCAACGGCGCGACCACATTCATGGTCGGCCTGTCCTCTGCGTTCGCGGCTTACCTCAGTCTGACGGGCATTCCCCGTACGCTGGCGGCTGCCATGCTCGGCATTACCGACAACAAGATCCTGCTCTTCGTACTCATCAACCTGTTCCTGCTCATTGTCGGCTGCTTGGTGGATAACATTCCAGCGACCATCATTCTCGCGCCTATCCTGCTGCCCGTCGTGACGGCGCTGGGCATGAGTCCGGTCACCTTTGGCATCATGCTGACGATGAACCTCGCCATCGGCTTCTGCACGCCGCCCTATGGCATCGACTTGTTTGTGGCTTCCGCCATCTCCGGCGTTTCCATCGGAAAGATGATGAAGTACATGATCTGGTTCCTGTTCGCGCTGCTGGTCGTGCTGATGCTCGTGACCTATTGGCCCGCGTTCACGCTGTTTGCATTCGCCTGATCGACACAGCGCGGCTCCGCGGAATTTTTTACATTGCAATCTGCGCAGCGGTTGTGTATAATGAACAAAAACTGCGGCGGAGGGCCGATGCTCCGGTATGCGGGGATCTACCGCATACCGGAGCCTTTTGCCCGCGTTCTCCCGAGAAAACTGTGAAATGGAAAGTAATATCATGTTGGAAGCAAAGCATAAGGTCAATCTGTCGGAAAAAGCATACGATGAGATCAAGGATGCGATCTGCAAGGGAAAGGTCATGCCCGGAGACATTCTGAGCGAGAGTCAGCTGGCGTCCCAGCTTGGCATGAGCCGGACACCTGTGCGTGAGGCGCTGCGTATGTTGGCGACAGAGAATTTCGTTGAGGTCAAAAACGGGATCGGCGCCTATGTTAAGCCCCTCTCCTCAAAGGATATGGAGGACCTGTACGAGGTGCGCTGCTTGCTGGAAGTGCAGGCAATCAAAACGTCGATCTATCGTATTACCAACGACGAGATTGATGCTTTTGAGAGACATTTTCAGGCATTGCTTGATGCCTGTGAGCGCGGCGAACACCCGGGGCAGGGGGAATTTTCCGAGTTGGACTGGAGTCTTCATATTTTGTTTGTGGAGCGGTGCTCCAACAAGTACATTAAGAGCATTGTTGCCAGCTACGATTCAAACCTGCGCCGCTACCAGTCTATGTCCATTGATGCGCTCAACGATGTGCGTGAGAGTGCGCGGCAGCATCTGGAGATACTGAAGGCGCTGCGCCTGCGCGATGCGGATAAGGCATCTGAGGTGTTGAAAAAGCATCTGGAATGGTCTACTGATCTGCTGCGGATATCTACTTAAACGAAGGACTGCATTTTTGGAACGAGAAGCGTGCTGGCGAAGACTTCAATTTGTGCATTATTATGAGGATACGAACTGGACAGTCATCTGTGCGATCATATTTGATGTTTTGCCTTCGTTTCTTGATGAGATGAAGAAGCTTTGACCCACACCGTGACCCACACGGGAAAATGAGCGAACGGAAGCAATGGAACAAACAGGCTGCGACCTCATCCTTTTTGGACAAAAAACCGCTGGAAAGCCTTATACTGCAAGGGCTGGAAGGCTCTACGACGCTTGGTAAGGATGAGGTCGGCAGTTCGAATCTGCCCAGCAGCTCCAACATTAACCGCTTAAATCGTTTGATTTGAGCGGTTTTTGCTTTATATTTGCGATTTTTAAAGAGAAAAGGATTGTGCTCGTTTTTTGAACTCTTTAGAAAACCCATACAAAAACCCATACCGACAGAAAAAGCCGCCCTTTTGAGCGGCTTTTCATCTTAGTATAGCGGATTATTTGCGTTCGGTATTCAGTCCTTTTCCGAAAAGCTCGCGTTCGCGCTCGACGGTTATAGTCGTGCCAATGCTTTTACAAAGGAGGGTAGTCCGGAGCCAATGCACCCGCAAAGCCCCACGCGCTATCTCAAAAAATTGTCCGACCATTGCGGGCTGCCTGATCTTCACCCGCACAAGCTACGTCACACCTTTGCAAGCGTTGCGATTACCAACGGCGCGGATGTGGCCAGCGTATCCGAAGCGCTCGGCCATAGCGACAAGGCCGTAACACTGCGGATGTATCAGAGACGAGAGCTGATTGTCGGTCAGACGGCGGAAACAGGGGTGCTTCCGCATGTAGAGAGCCTCACCGCAGCGCTTGAGCCACACGCGGGTAAGCAAAATTTTGGCGAATTCGACATGCGACACTCCGCCGCCAGCGAAGCGATGCTCGTAGCGGTGGAAGGTTCCGTCTCTGCTTCCCTGATTGTGCTGTCCTTGATACGGCATCAGCGGGCTACCATAGGGAAGGAGAATGGGGCGCTTGGCAAGCCCGAACTCTTCCTTATATTGTGCACGCAGGTCATCAGCGGCTATCACGACCGCTGCCTCTTCTGCTGACGCGAAAAAGGTCATGGTAGGCTTGCCGCCTGTTTTGTCTGCCTCTGCGCGTGCGCGTTGCTCTGCTGCATTTTTGATGCTTGCTGCTGCCGCGATGGTCTGGGCATCATTACCTTCGACATAAAAAATAGCCATTTCATTCTCCTCCTCGGAATTTTGATGGGAGGATTATGCCACGTGCTGGGGACTTTCCTATTGACAGAGGCACCGACAAAATTTTATTGAATGAGGGTTTCCGATGGAGAAAAAGATGCTCGCCGCAAGCGGAGAGCGGAGGGAGATCTTCGTCCGCTGCTTCGAAAACGGCGAAATGAATTTTTTGACTATGCCCACGCCGGAGATCCAAAGTTGATGATAGAACTATTTCCTGAAATGGGGCTCACAGAGGATTCAGATTATTTCAAGAAGATTCCACCATCTACGTTCGACGACAAGGATATTATCGAGCAGTATGGCAAAAAGCTCAGAGAACTGCGCACTGAAGGGGGCTGTTCCTTACAGCGAGTTGCTGACTACATTGGTGTGGACTTTCAAGCTATTTCTCAAGTTGAAAAAGGTGTCCGTAAGAAAATCAGCCGTAACCGTCTCTTGCTGTTGTGCGCTTTCTTTCAGTGTTCACCGGAGGTTTTGCTCGGCTTAGAGCCCAACACAACCAGAGTAGAACTATTTTTTGATCGTCAGTCCCGAGATCGAGCATTTTACGTTGTGGATCACCTCATGTCATTAGACTATCCACGCGAGACGGATGTCGCTTTGCTTATGCAGTTTTTTCGGCTGTCTGAGGGAGCGCGAAGAGTTCAGCAAAAGGCGGTTACAGTTTTCAAAAATGCTCCAAGCTTCAGGATTTTGTCACATACTGATGCAACCAAAGAAGCAACGGAGGCATTTTCTGAAACATCATCTATTCCCACCGACAATATGGTTCGTATCAACAAAGCATACGGTTATGCGGTTCTTGAGGATCTGGATAAAATCTTCCCTGATTTGCTTGATGTCTTCATCTCAATCACTGCAAGCGATTGTAAGACGCGCCATCTAGCTTTACTTCTGCTCCAAGTAGCGGGATTCTGTGACAATGAGGATGCTTGTTCCAATGAAATTCCGCACTGTTAGCGCCTTTGGCTAACATGCACAAAAAATTTTATTGAAATAATTTTTTTGAGGGGGAGGTAATTTCTCCAAATCCATCCTCAAAAGAGCCTACGCACTTCGCAGGTCGTCCCACCTCCCGTTCCACGTTCTGCGTTCCACCCTCAAAAACCCTTATTTTCTTGATAGAAAAAGAAAGAATGTAGATCATGATCTGCGTGACGGCGGCGCTGAATATGGACATCCGACCCAGATGTTCGAGTGCAGAGTGCGCGCTGCGCCGCTTTCCCTGCGGGCCGCGCAGAAGCTCGTAAAGGCGGAATGATCTGCTCTTTACAGGGCCGCGGAGCGCGCTTACAGGCTGAAAAGCAAAAATAGAGAGTTCTGTCACAGGACAAAACTCTCTATTTTTTGTTATTCCCTCTCGGAGAGCAAAGCCATCAGGTTTGTGCGGCCCACAGCCTGCACCGACAGGGCGCGGCCGATGAGACAGCCAGTGAGGCACAGTAGCGCCTGCTCTAAGAAGAACGAGGCGCCCCTCTGCTTCTGCGAGGCGCACAGGCCCCACATGACGGTAAATTCCATCCGCTTGACCATGAGCCGCGAGATGAGAAAGCCCATCAGACCTACCATCAGGAACAAGGCAGGGAAGAGAATGCGGCTGAACGTAATGTAGCGCCTGAGCGCGCTCACGGTCTCGGTAAAGCTCTGATCCAGCAGGAGCAGCGTGGGCCCGCCACGGCGTGGAGCAGCCCCATGTCAAAACGGTGGCTGATGCCCTTCGGGGTGTCCACCTTCTGGTATTACGTCTGATAGTAGGCCACATTCCGAAGCGCGAGCGTACTCATAGCCATCTCTCCTCACATGCCGCAGCACGATATGGGGCGCATTGCGGCGACACTCTCTCATTTCACGGTTTTGGCAAAAATATCCACTATCTACATTATGCAGGAGGACAGAGGCAGGCGAAGGTGCTGGCACGACGGCCAAGTTTCCGCCGCGCCAGGGATGCTGGAAGCATAGCGCGTCAGAATCGATAAAAGGGAGGGGATGACCGATGGCCATCCCCTCCCCGGCGCTTCCGCGCCTGTGAAAATAATAGAGATGAGGCTTAATGATATTTTTCCGGATGATAGCCGAGGTCCTGACTGTACACATCGATCCTGCGGTTGGCCAGACGGCTGTTTGTCGGGTGGAAGTACTTCCTGCGGCTATCAGCCAGGTCAATGTCAGCATATACGATAGCTTCCTCTTCATCGCTTGCTGGACCGGCAAGCGGTGCACCCCACTGGTTGGCGACCATGCTTTGCCCAGCGAAGCGCGTGCCGTTGCATTCACCTACCGCATCGCAGCAAGCGACAAAAACATGGTTGGACAGCGCATTTGCCATACATAAAACACCTGCCATCGTTGCGTAAGGGTCCGGAAGCCGACGGCTTTCCTTGACGTGGTATGCGTTGAACATCGTGCAGATAATATCTGCGCCCTGAAGTGCACAGATGCGGAAGCACTCCGGATAATAGGCATCCAGACAAATCAGCAGCGCGATCCGGCCGATAGGAGTATGGAAGACAGGGATTCCAAGGTTTCCCGGCTCGGCCCAGTAGACCTCGTCTTCGCACGGGTGGAGTTTGCGGAACTTGCCGACCAGACCATCCGGCCCTGCCAAGACCGCGGTATTATAGAGGTCAGCTCCATCCCGTTCAACAAAGGAACCGGTGATATAAACACCATGCTCGCGTGCTTTTTTCAAAAGAAACTGCGAAGTCCTTCCGTCGGGGATTGCTTCGGCTACGGCGTATGCCTCTGCACGGGTATCAAAGGCAGAGCCGGTTGTAAAGGTCTCCGGCAGGATCAGCAGTGTGGCGCCGTTTGCACAGGCTGCTTCAATCAGACGGTCAGCTTCGGCCAGATTTTCTTCAACACGGCAGTAAGAAATGCGCATCTGGATACAGGCAATTTTCGCGGGGGACTGAATCTTTGACATAGCGACTCCTTATTTTTCGAGGTAAACGGGATTGGTCTTGTCGAGCTTGCTGAAAACGATCATTGCGATGCCGGAGGCAAGGCAGCCCCAGATGACATAGGGAACGACCGAATTGAACTGCATGGAGATGGCACAGACCAGAATACCGCTCAGCATACCGGCGACAATGCCGTTTTTCGTGATGATGCCTTTCTTGCGCAGAATATAGCTCAGGAAAATCGGGCAGACAAGACCGGCTGCGGAATAGGAATAGGTGATGACCAGAAGGCTCAAAACCTGAGGGAAGAACATCGCGACCAGCGCGGCGGTGAAAACAATGACGACGGACAAAATGCGGGAGACCTTGACTGCTTTCTTGTCCTCCACGTCGGGCTTGACCACGCGATAGATATCGCGGTTGAGGTTAACGACGACGGACTGCACACCGGAACTGATCGTGGAAAGGATCGTGCAGACAACGAGGCCGGAGAACACGGCAACGACCCAGACGGGCATCTGATCCATCAGCCAGCCGGTGGCCATCTCGCCTTCAAGCGAGGGGTTCATGGAGCGGACACTCAGACCAACGATAACGGCCCAGACATAAGCAATCATACAGCAGATGGCGGAGATCAGCAAACTTTTTCTCACCTGATTGGTGTCTTTCGCGGCGAGAATGCGCTGATAATACATTTGGTTGGTCATGCCGCCCGGCGTCAGAGAGAAGATCCAGAGAAGAACAGTGGAGAGACCCACGCTGAAAAACGCGCCCGGGAACTCAACGATCTCAGAGGGAACGGTCTCAATCACATGCGTCATACCGCCGGCCATGTTTGCCGTGACCACGGCAACGATCACACCAACGACCACCATCAGACAGCCAAAGATAAAATCTGTCCACGCGACCGTTTTCAGACCGGAGGGGATGATAAAGAACAGACTCAGCACGGCCATAATTATAATGAGCGCATTGATCGAAAGGCCAGTGATGGGGGAGTAGAGTTTTGCGAAGGCCGTAAGGTTCGAGCAGCACCAGCCGAAAGGAACAACGATTGTCATCACACCGGCAATGATGCGCACGGCTTTACTTTGGCCGGTATAATGTGTGAGGATCTCCGGAACGGTGGCGAATTGGTGAGAGCGCAGCCATTTTGCAATGAACATGAGCACGATAAAGGCGAGCTGGCAAAGGATACCGTAGAGTAAGCAGGAAAGGCCGTTATTAAAGCCGTTCCCCACCTGACCGACCAGAATGCCGCCGCCCATAGCGGTTGCAAACTGCGTGCCGACGACAACGTACAGCGGCAGCTCGCGGCCGCCGACCTCCCAGTCATCTGCGCTGACCGAGCCGCCCGTTTTGGTTTTGCGGCGTGTCAGAAGCAGGCTCAGACCATAGGTCAGGCCAAGCGTGACCAGGATCGCAACGATGATAATTCCTGTTTTTGACATTTTCTTTTCCTCCGTTTTTGATATCTATTTCCTGGCCAGCTGGCCGAGAAACCTGAAAAGTTGTCATCCGCGGTGCAAAAATTCTTTCCAGCGATAGGAATACCTGCTATAATGTCCGCAGAACAATAAAAGCTGCGAAGGAGAACATTTCCCTATGGTGATAAAGAACATAGATGGCCTGCTTACTTTGATCAAGAATTCTTATGAAACACTGGCCCCCGCGCAGAAGTCGGTGGCCCGCTATATTGTCGAGTCCTATCAGAATATCCCGTTTCTCTCTGTTACGGCGATGGCCCGCGAGATCGGCGTGAGCGACACGACCATTATCAAATACTGCATGCAGCTGGGGTTTTCGGGCTACGGTGATTTCAAGCGGCAGGTGACCAATGCCGTTCAGGTGAATGCGGACTGGCATTCGCGCTTTGAAGCGCATCTGGATTCCGTTGGTACGAAGAGCGCCTACTCCACGTATGAAACGGAAGTCAAAAACCTGCAGGGAACGTTTTCCAATCCGATCAATCAGCAGAACTATGAAGTGCTGCTCGACGCTCTGGACCGCGCAGAGACGATTTACATCATGGGCTTTCGCTCCTCATCCGTACTCGCCCGGTTTATGAGCCTTTCTCTTGGCCAGATCGGATATCGCACGCAACTCCTTGCGCCGGAAGCATGCGATCTCTATGAGCTTTCCATGCGCATGACACCGAAGGATTTGTTGATCTCCTTTTCGTTTTCCCGCTATTCTTCTGATGCGGTGCTGATTGCGCAGAATGCAGATATGAGTGGTGTGCCGCACGTCGCTTTTGCCGATACGATGCTCAGCCCGGTCGCCGCAAAGGCAGATCTTACCATGGTCTGCGAGGTGGACTCGTGCAACAACGTCCCCTCGCTTACCGGAGCGGTCGGTTTGATCAGCCTTGTGTTGACCGGATGCGGCCAGCGCCACCGCGAGAAAGCACAGGAACACATGAAACGCGTGGAGGGCTTCCTTTCGGAGAACCATCTGCTCTATACGCCGGATGGGCAGTGCTGAAAAGATTCTTCCCAAATCTGATGATAATAATGATATTCTTATAATGACATTATAGTAATAAAAATATAATTTTTCAATTAGCATTGGAAATAAAAAAATTCTATTATTTTGTGCGACTTGCAATAGAGCGTGGCGAAAGGTTTACATAGCCGGAACATACAGTACAAAGCAGCCGGGAGGCCTGCGTCACGCAGGCCTCCCGGCTGCTCTAAGGTATGAAAAAGTAAGCAAAGTAATCAAATCAAACGCTATGGAATAGAGCGCCGCGCGGGATCGCGGGCCGGTTTTGCATTACACCCAGTACGGCACCCATGTGCCGACGTTGCGCTTCAGGGCCTCGCGGTAGCAGCGTGTGGTGACGGCCAGGTCGAGGATGCCGGCGCCGACGGAGTTGAAGTAGATCACCTGATCGTCGTTGTCGCGGCCGGTCTTCTTGCCGCTGAGGATCTCGCCAAGGCTGGCGCTGATATCCTCATCCTTCACAAGACCCTCGGACGCCATCACGGCGATGGTGCTGGCCATGCGGTGCTTGATGGTGTCCCAGAAGTCGACGACGATCTTGTCAGCGTTTGTCACAACGCCGTATTCCACCTCAAGCGTTGCCATCTGCACGATCAGCGCGCCGCGCTTGATCCAGGCTGCCTTGACGAACGGCTCCTCGGCCAGCGTGACGGTGATGATAATGTCGCTCTCGCGGATCGCCTGCTCCAGATCGTCGGCGATGAGGATCTCAAGCTGCGGGTACTTTTCCTTCGCCTCGTTCACAAAGCGCTCGGCGTTGGCGGGGACGATGTCGTAGACCCACAGCTTTTTGAGGTTCGGACGCACGAGCATCGCGGCCTCGAGCTGCGTTCTGCCCTGTGCGCCCGCGCCGCAGATCGTCAGGACCTCGGCGCCCTCGCGTGCGCAGAGCTGCATGGCCGTACCGCCTGCCGCGCCGGTGCGCTTGGCGCTGATCATCGTGCCGTCAGCGATGCAGAGCGGGAGCTTGGTATCCGGATCGTTGAGGATATCGAGGACGCTGGCACGGGGCAGGCCCTTCTTGTAGTTCATCGGGCCACTGCCGATCCACTTGATGCCCGCCATATTGTACTCGCCGCCGATGTAGCCGGGCATGGCGTTGATGCGGCCGAGGACGTTTTCATCCTCGGGCGTTTTGCCCCAGCGCATGACGCATTTGGTCGGTGCGAGGACGTCGCCCTCATCCATCAGGACATAGGCGCGCTGGCAGTCGTGCAGCACGGCCTGCATGTCCTCGCCGCCGAGGTCCTTGATCTCCTGATTGTTCAGGAACAGAATGCTTTCTTTCATTGTTGTCTACCCCTTTGCTGAATTCTGTGTTGAATCGATGCGGTGCAAATGAATGTGAGGAAAACGGCGATGATCGATTTCTTTTTGGGCGTTTTTCTACTATAGTGAGGTACAGCGCTTGTGCATATTGAAGCATTTTTCAAGGCATAAGTAAAACGAATGATTCTGCAAAAATCATAAGAGATTATGCACTTATAAGAAAAGGTGATACCATTGGCGTCCAAGTATCAGGTACTCTGTCAGGCCGTTTCGCACAAGAGCTTTACCGAGGCGGCAAAGGTCCTGCACCATTCCCAGAGCGCGGTCAGTCAGGCGGTCAAGGCCGTTGAGCAGGAGGTCGGGCTGACGCTCGTGCTGCGGAAAAAGGACGGCATCGAGCTGACGTCCGACGGCAAAAAGGTGTATCCGTACATCCAGAATATCTGCGATGCGGAGCTGGCGCTTGCGCACAAGACCTTTGAAATGGAGCAGCTGCAGGGCGGCATCGTGCGCATCGGCACGTTTCCGACCGTGAGCCGCGAGGCACTTCCCACGCTGATGAAGCAGTTCAAAGCCGAGCACCCGTCGGTGCGCTTTGTGCTCTATCAGGGCGAGTATACGAGCATCGCCTCGATGCTGCAAAGCGGCAAGGTCGAGATCGGCTTTTCGCACCTCGGCTTCTGCGAGGAGTTCGAAGCGGTGCCGCTGTTCCGCGATCCGCTCGCGGCAGTGCTGCCGCCGGAGCATCTATTGGCGAAGCAGAGCGAGATCACGCTCGAGCAGTTTTCGACAGAGCCGCTCATTATTCTCGACGAGGGAAAACGCAGCGTCATCAAGGACGTCTTTGCAAACGTCTCGCTCTCGCCGTGGCTCGAATCCAGAGTGTACGACTGCGATACGATCATGGCGGTGGTCGAGCGGGGACTGGGCGTCTCGCTTTTATACCGGCCGTATCTGAAAGATTACACCGGTCCCGCGGTCGTCCTTCCCATCAGGGAGCGGCCTGAGCGCCATGTGGCGATCACATGGAAGCGCGGGAATGTGCTCTCCTACGCGACGAGAAAATTCGTGGATCACATGGCGGACTATTACCGCACGCGGTGACAGGAAACGGTAGACCTGCGCGATGTAAAAGTGAAGAAAAAGGCAGAAGGAGGCCCGCATGAACGCAGGCCCCCTTCTGCCTTTTTAGGACGAGAGAGTATGGTAACGGAATGGTTCCGGATTATTCTTCCCAGTAAGCGAGCTTGGTGCCCTTGCCGAGCTCGAGAGCCTTGCGGTAGCAGCGCGTGGTGACAGCCAGGTCAAGAATACCGGTGCCGACGGCGTTGAAGTAGATGATCTCGTCATCGTTCTCGCGGCCCTTCTTTTCGCCAATCAGGATCTGGCCGAGCTGAGCGTGGATGTCCTCATCCTTGATGATGCCATCCTTCCACATGAGAGCGACGGTGCTGATCATGCGGTGCTTGATGGTCTCCCAGTTGTCGACGACGATCTTGCTGGCCTTCTTGACGCAGTCATAGGTGACCTCGAAGTCGGCCATGTTCATGACGAGAGCGCCCTTCTTCAGCCAGTCGGCCTCAATGAACGGCTCGTTCGCCAGCGTGACGCAGACGATGATATCGCTCTCGCAGACGGCCTCCTTCGGGGTCGCGGCGGCGATGAACTCGACGTCGGGATACTTGGCTTTAGACTCCTCGACAAAGCGAGCGGAGCTCTCCGGACGGATATCGTAGACATAAACCTTCTTGATGCCGGGACGGACCATCATCGCGGCCTCGAGCTGGGTGCGGCCCTGAGCGCCTGCACCGCAGATCGCCAGAACAGAGGAGCTCTCCTTGGACAGAAGCTTCATAGCGACGCCGCCGGAAGCGCCGGTACGCTTGGCGCTGACTTCAGTACCGTCGGCCACGCAGACGGGCAGCTTGGTGTCGGGGTCATTCAGGATGACGGTGACGCTGGCGCGGGGCAGGCCCTTCTTGTAGTTCATCGGGCCGCTGCCGATCCACTTGATACCGGCCATGTTGTACTCGCCGCCGATGTAGCCGGGCATGGCGTTGATACGGCCGTAGACGTTTTCGTCCTCAGCGGTCTTGCCCCAGCGCATGGGGAGCTTGCCCGGGGTGATGACGTCGCCCTGCTCGACGAGGGTGTAGGCGCGCTCCACATCGTGCATGACGGCGGCCATGTCGCCGCAGCCGAGCTCTTCCATGGCCTTATTGTTCAGAAACAGAATATCGACCTTGCTCATAATAATTGCTTCCTTTCATTTGTTATCCAAAATATGTTAAATTTTAGAGGGGACTGTTTTGTTTAACGCTCACCGGTCTCGAAGAAGTGGGTGACCTGCGCCTTGCTCATGCCCTCGATGCCGAGGTTCTTGGCGCAGCGGCCCTCGGCGCGGAAGTCGCGCTGATAGATGGAGCTGGTCAGCTGGATGACGGCGTCGATGTTCGGCGTGGGCACGCCGGCGATGTGGGCAAGCTCGGAAATGGGGACAAGGCTCATGGGAACGTCCTCGGTCACATAGCGAGCCTCGATGGTTGCGGGAGACTTAATATCGGCGTAGGCGTTGTTGTGATGAATAAGATCGTAGAGATTGTCGCCATAGGTGTCGTAGGACTGGCGGAGCCATTCTTCCGCGCTGAGGATCTCAACGCCGTAGGCTTCGGCAACGGCCATGCGCTCGTGGTCGATGGCCTTGATCAGCACCGCGACAGAGGGGGTGATGCCGTCCCAGTAATAGCGGTAACCGTTCTTATCGTTTTCAATGCGGCCGATGTTCAGCAGCACCGGCGTGGGGTGGAAGAGCGCGCCGATGTTGGAAAGGCTCGTCTCCATGCAGTTTTTCGCTGCGGTGAACTGCGGGTAGTAGGGGTTGAGCAGTTCGAGCACCTGCGAGGTGCGGTTTGCGGGGAAGGCGCCGAGGGCGACCTCCTTCTTCACGCCGAAGATCTCGACGGAAGCGGGGCCGGTTTTGCGGCAGGAGTAGATGAGGGTCTGCGTCTCGGCGATGGTGATATCGGCGTGGCAGCCCTTGGAGCGGATCGTATTCAGAAAGTCCAGCGCACCGCCGGTGCGGCCGGGATTGAGCACCACGACCTGACCGTCCGTCAGGGCGCTGTAGCAGCGTTCGGCGATCATGCGGTGCGTGAAAGACGGGGTGACGACCATGATGAGGTGCACGCCGGAGATGGCTTCCGCCACATCGCCGGTCACCTTGTTGAGACGCTGGTGGGTGGTCTGGCCGTCAAGCGTCAGATCGATGCCGTCAGCGGCAATGATGCCCTCAAGGTACTGCGGGAACAGGTCACACAGATTGACCTCGACGCCGAGGCTGGCAAGATATGCGGCAATGGCCGTACCGCCGTTGCCGGCGCCAATGACAGCAACTTTTTTTTCCATTTTGTTTTTGCCTCCGAAAATGTTAGCCTGGGCCGGGTGCTGCATTCACGCAGCACCCGGCAATTTTTGTTGTGTCAACGAGATGATTATCTCTGCTGCATCTTGAAGTCCTTCTTCCAGAAGAACAGACGCAGCACAACGAGGATCGCGAGGGAGATGCCGCAGGCGATGAAGCCGAACTTCATAGCGCCCATGCTGGTGATAAGGAAGGGCCACATGGAGGTGACCAGGCCGCCGCCGATGAAGGGGCTCATCAGAGGGCCGTCCAGCGCGTAGATCGTACCGGCATCGGTCTCCATCTTGGGGTCAGCGCTGCGCAGAAGCATGTAGCCGACGGCTGCAACGCCGCAGAACGCGCCATAGCGGATGATGGCCTGCTCAAACCAGCAGTCGTTGAAGATGCGGGGGCTGAGCCAGAGGGTCCAGAACACCATGAAGACCATGATGACGACGGTGCCGATGAGCAGCGGCGCCCAGTAGGCCAGAACGACGGGGATGGAGATGGAAGCCATTGCGCAGGTGACGAGGATCTCAAGCGCCATGCCCTGAATGCGCTGGAAAGTCTTGCGGTCAAACAGCGCGCGCAGCAGAGGCACTCTCTGTGCGATGATGTTGATGACCCAGCCGCCGATCATGGCAAAGGGGAAGAGAGGAAGGCCGCTGTAGCCGAAGATCTGGCCGAAGCCCCAGACGATGAGGCGGCCGATCAGGATAGCAAGGCCGATGATGCCGAGGTGGAATGCAAAGGGCTCCACGACGTCCTGGCTGATGGTGGCATAAGCGGAAGGCTCGTGGTTGGGGTCGCCCTCGTCAAAAACTTCCTTCGCGGCGTTGCCGGAAGCAGGCTCGGTGAGGACCTTGGTCCACTTTTTGCGCACAGCGATGTTGATGATGGCCATGCCGCCGAAGATACCGGCCAGAAGACCGATGGTCGCGGTGGTCTTGCCCAGGTCAGCGCCGTCTGCCCAGTTGAAGCTATCGGTGAAGACGCTTGCCATACCGCCGGCCGTGCCGTGGCCGCCCGCAAAGCCGATCTCAAAGAGAGAGCCGAACAGCTCGTTCACGCCAAAGACCGGCGTGAAGAGGAACGCGCACAGAAGGCACGCCACACCAACCTGCATAAAGGAGTTCGACCAGAGCCAGCCAAGACCGGCGGCCGCATCGTGCATCATGCTGGAGGTGTTTTCCGACTTCTTCACACCCAGCATCATGCATGCGAAAACGATCGTGATCATGTGGGACGGGATCGCGCCGATGCTCGACATCATATCCGCCGGGATTACACCGAGGACGTGAGGACCAAGGATCATACCGAGGATACCGGCAAGCAGAGACGCGGGGATGAAGGCCTTGCGGAGAAAAGAGACCTTAAGACGGATGATAGTGCAGATGACCAGCAGAACGCCGATGATGGCAACATAGTAAAGAAGGTTACCGAGGGTTCCGCCCGCAATTTTTTCGACAGGGATCATGGAATTTTCTCCTCTCTATTATTTTCTTTGCTTATCAAATAACATAAGGGATACAGTGAAGCGGCGGATCGTTTCCGATCTGCCGGAGACCTTACAGAGTGGCCAATTCTGCAAGGTCCGGAGCACATCCGAAGAGGCTCCGCCGGTTTCCGATAACCTTATGAGATTTGTGATTTTGTTCTCCCACACAAAAGAGAAAAAATCTTTTTTCTTGCATTATAGTAAAGAATATTTTATTTTTCAAGAGAGAAAAAATTTTTCTACGTTTTGCTATTCCATTTTGCCCGCATTTTGATATAATGCATAAAAAGAGCGCGCCTGCGCCTCAAATTATTTGTAGGGAGCGGACGCGTGAGAGGAGGAAGAACTATGGCTGACGTAATGGAGCTGCTCGACCACATCCGGAGAGAGCAGGACAATTTCCCTGCGGCGCAGAAGAAGGTGGCTGCCTTTGTGGTGGAAAACTATCAGCAGATCGCGTTTCTGCCGATCTCCGCACTGTCGCAGCGGGTCGGTGTGAGCGACAATACGGTCATCAAATTCTGTAATCATCTTGGATATGAGAAATTCACGGAATTCAAAAAGGAATTCACGAGCTACGCGCACTCCGAGCTTTTGATCTACAACAAGATCGGCGGCGAGACGGCGCCTGTCTCCGAGGGGGACAGCGTCTGGAGTATGATCCAGAACGACGCGATCGCCTCGCTGCAGGAGACGCTGAGCGACCCGCAGAATCACAGCAGCCTGACAGAGCTCCTTGCGCGGATGGAAAAGGCGAAGCACATTTATGTGACCGGCGGCCGCCTCTCCGGCATCGCCGCGGCGATGCTCGCCAACAAGCTGCGGTATCTGAATTTGCAGGTCCACGATCTCAGCTGCGGCACCGTCGGTGATTACATCGACCAGACCGCGCTGGTGCAGCCGGAGGATCTGGTCATCGCCATCAGCTTCCCGCGCTACACCAAGCGTGTCGTCACCGCGCTGGAGGATATGCATCGCCGCGGCGTGCCCATCGCGCTCATCACCGACAAGGGCTTATCGCCGGTCCATCCGTTTGCCGAGATCGTGTTCCACTGTGCGACGGATTCCAGCGCATTCCTGCCGTGCTACACGGGCTGCCTTGCGCTGATCGATGTGATCTGTCAGGCCGTGTGCATGGAGCACCGTTCGGAGATCACGGAGTATGTCCGCGATCTGGAGAAGCGCCTGCTGGCACAGGGCGTGTGGATGTGATGGAAGAAACGCGACGCCTCGCGGCGGGAGGGAGCGCCGCACCGTGAAAAAACAGGTCGATTTTACCGAGGGGAACATCGTCTGGGCCATCGTGCGCTTTTCGATCCCGCTCATTTTGGGCGAGCTGCTGCAAAACCTTTACAACAGCGTGGACGCCTTGGTCGCCGGGAATCTGGTGGACCAGAATGCCCTCGCCGCCGTGACGGTGTGCGGCGTGATCGCCAATCTGGTCGTCAATTTCTTCAACGCCATGTCCATCGGCTCGAACGTCGTCGTGGCGAAGGCGAACGGCAGCGGGGAGCGGGAACGGCTCTGCCACACGATCCGCGTCACATTTTCGTTCGGCGTGGTGCTCGGCGTGCTGCTGTCGCTGTTCGGCATCCTGCTCTCGCCGCAGCTTTTGCGCCTTGCCGGCGCGCAGGAGAGCTACTTAAGGGACGCGCTGATCTATCTGCGCATCTATCTTGCCGGACTGATGTTCACCGTTATCTATAACAACGCCGCGGGCATCCTGCGCGCACTTGGGCGGGCGGATATCCCGTTCCGCATTCTGGTCGTGTCCTGCGGAATGAATATCGCGCTGGACCTGCTGTTTGTCAGTGCGTTTGATATGGGGATCGCGGGTGTCGGCGTCGCCACGGTGCTCTCGCAGGCCGTGTCGGTGGCGACGGCCTACCGCACGATCAGCCGCGAGATCCAGAGCCGCTGTCTCGACCTGCGCGAGATGTACCGGGAGGGCGGCCGCGTGATCGGCGAGGTCCTGCGCATCGGCATAGCCGCGGGCGTGCAGAGCGCGCTGATCAGCTTTTCGAACATTTTTGTCGTGCGCTACATGAACTGGTTCAGCGCGGATGCGGTCGCCGGGATCGGCATCGCGCAGCGGCTCGACCGCTTCGTGATCCTGCCCGCCAAGTCGTTCGGCATCACGATGACGACGTTTTTGGGGCAGAATCTGGGCGCGGGGAAGTACCGGCGCATCGAGACGGGGAAAAAGCACTGCGCCGCGGTCGCCGTCGGCGTGACGCTGGGGCTGAGCGCGATCATTTACGCATTCACCGAGCAGTGCGTGGCGCTCTTCAGTCCGGACGCCGGGGTCATTGCCTCGGGCGTTGCGATGATGCGTATTCTGGCGCCGACGTTCTGGATCATGGCGCTGCGCGAGGTGCTGCTCGGCATCCTGCGCGGCTGCGGACACAACTTGTGGCCGACGGTGCTGAGTCTTGCCGGCATGGTCGGTGTGCGGCAGGTGTTTCTGGCGGTCACGATGCATATCGACCGGGCGGTGGAGAACATTTACTACTGCTATCCGGTCGCGTGGGCGGCGATGCTGCTGCTTGTCGCCATCTACTACTTCGCCGTGCGGAAAACGCTGCTGCCGCTTGGAAAAGAACGCTGAAAAAGGCGGGAAAACGAAAAAAAGGGCCCCCGCAGTCTACAAGACTGCGGGGGTCCTTTTGCTTATATCAGAAAAGAATGCCACATTTTTGATCTGGAAAATTTTTAAAAAATTTTTCGCCGACACTTACCAGCCAGCATATTGTTTTTGCCCAAACGGGACGACATACTGGAAAAATAGAGAGGCGTACGCCTCTCCTGTTCCCCTCTGAACGGGGAACAGGATGACCTTGAAAACAAGGGGGAAAATTAGGATGCACAGTCGAAAGATACGCGTATTCAGCTTGAGCATGGTCCTGGTGCTGCTGCTCACGCTGATCCCAGCGCAGGCGGCGGAGGAAACCGACACCGGCACGGACGAGGGCGAGAAGACGGAGTACACCGTTACGCTTAACGGCAACGGCGGTACGCTGAATGGCGAAGATATGGTGACAGTCTCCTATTCTGAGGAAAAATCGCTCAACTTTGGGGACTATCTGTTTATGCAGAGCGGATATCTTCTTGCCGGTTGGTCGACTGATGAGAGCGGCAGTGGTTGGATCGACTGCAATGTCACCTTTAACAGCGATATGGGTTTTGAGACGCTCTACGCTGTCTGGCTCAAGCTGCCGGAGAGCGGAAACTATGCGATTTTCAACACCGCGGGTGCTGGTACGATTGCCGATGCAGTAAGCAATGCGAACGACTTCTACTGCGTGGAATTGACGGAAAATTTCAAAATGCCGACGCTGCAAAGAAGCGATACGGCGACGGCGGAGGAGATATCGTTCTGGAGTAGTAACAGCAATTCCAGCATGATTTACTACGAGGGCGAAGAATTTATGCCCAACAATGGGATGCAATTCAACTTTTGCCGTTTTTCAGGTTCGAGTGACTGCCACCAGCTGATTTTTGACGGCAACGGCGGCACATTTTATCCGATCGGGAGCGCTTTTACGATCACGGCGGACATGCCAGCGGTTCAGATCCTCTATGCCCAGTGGGAACCGGAGTATCATCTTGAGGACGATGTATCGCTGGTGATCGGCGGCGAGGATAAGAGTGATCTGCTGGATAGTACAACTGAGTGCAGCGGCGCGGGCTGGACGTATTAGGTCGTCGATGGCGTGAGCGTGCTGCATTTGACGAAGGACTACAACGGCGGCAGCATCATCTGCAAGCGCGACAATGTGAACATTATTTTCGATGACGCGGTCAGCACGAGCGGGATCGAAGTGAGCGGCGCGCTGACGCTTACGGCAAACGGCGATTATGCTAAAATTTATGAGAGTGATGACACCGCGATTCGCGCAGAGAGTGTCACGCTGGCGGCGGCAGCGGGAAATTATAAGATCGTTTCTGAGAAGAACGCTGCGATCCAGGCGAAGTCCCTGTATTTGAATTCTGACGATGCGAGGATCGAAGGCAGCCCAGCAGTTCCCGATGGTACCGAAATTACGTGCGGGGAGAAAGCGAGGCTCCAGACCAATCGCAATTCCGATGGTACGATTTCGGCACTGTATACCTATCCGAAGAGCGTGACGCTCTACGGCAACGGCGGCAAGTACGGCGAGGCCGATGTTGTCACCGTCGACTATCCCGACAAGGGCTCGCTGAATTTGGGCCAGTATGCAGAAACCGTGACGCTCAAGTGGGCGAACGCCGACTGGTCGAAGGCGGCGAAGGTCAAGGCGTTCTTCCTTGACGCGGACCGCAAGCCCGTCGCCGAAGCGGTGACGGCGCTGATCAAGGGCGAAAGTCAGGAAAACTGAGTGGCCGCAGCGAAAGAATGAAAAAGGGAGCGCATCGGGCAAGGCCCGATGCGCTCCCTTTTAGCGCGTTTCTCACTTTTTCAGAAAATACATGTTGATCTCGGCGCGGGCAATCAGCGCGCCGGTGTCGTCGGTGATATTGACCTCGAAAAAGCCGATGTGACCGCCGACCCTGACCGGTCGGCCGACGGCGGTGAGCGCTTTGGACTGCACCGTCGAGCGCAGATAGTTGATCGAGCCGTTCAGCGTGACGTTGTGCTGGCCGTAGTTGATGCGCGCGAACGCGCCCGCGGCGGTGTCGGCCATCGCGTAGAGAAAGCCGCCGTGCACGCCGCCCCAGATGTTGGAATTTTCCGGCAAGACGTCGGCGGTCAGCACGCTTTTTTCCTCGTCGACCGAAACGACGCGGATGCCGTTGTGACGGATAAAGCCGCTGTGCTCGCTCGAAAGCATTTCCTGATAATTTTCGACCATGGCGCTTTTGCCTCCTTTTGGCGCGGAATGTTATACTGAACCAAGCATAGCAGAATCGCGCCGGAGGCGCAACAGAAAAATGCGCCGCGCCGCGAAACGGCAAGATTTGAGGTCGCTTTCCGCTTCGGAACGATTTACAAGCGGCGAAAACTCTGCTACATTAAAAGCGATTCGAACCAAGGGAGAATTTTTATGAACGACTATCAGGCTAAATTTGTTACGCCGGAGCAGGCCGTCAAGGCTGTGCAGTCCGGCGACTGGGTGGACTACGGCTTCGGTGCGGGTTTTCCCGAGCTTTTGGACAAGGCCCTCGCCGCGCGCAAGGGTGAAGTGAAGGACGTCAAGGTCCGCGGCGGTCTTGTGATCCGCCCGCGCATCGAGGTCGTCGAAGCAGACCCCGAGCAGGAGAGTTTCAGCTATTACAGCTGGCACATCGGCGATTATGAGCGCAAGCTCCAGAAGAATGGCCTTGTGAAATTCATGCCCGTCATGCTGCGCTCGTTGCCGTACCTCTACCGCGACAAGCACATCCGCTGCGATGTGGCGTTTGTTCCAGTCTCCAAGCCGGATGAGAACGGCTACTGTGGCCTCGGCATTTCGAACTATGCCTGGCGCACGATCTTTGAGAGCGCCCGCACCGTGATCTTCGAGATCAACGAGCACTATCCCAAGCTCCAGGGCGTGGACGGCTCGCACCGTGTGCACCTGTCCGAAGCGGACTACATCGTCGAGGGCGAGCATGAGCCGCTGCCCGTGCGCTCCTACCGCGCGCCCAGCGAGACCGATATCGCCATCGCCAAGATCGTGGTGAATGAGATCCCCGACGGCGCGGTGCTGTCGCTCGGCGTGGGCGGCGTGCCCTACACGGTCGCCAAGATGCTTGCCGAGTCCGACAAGAAGGACCTCGGCTGCCACACCGGCACCATTTCCGATGCGTTCCTTGAGCTCTACAAGGCAGGTAAGCTGACGAATGCGCGCAAGGAACTCGACACCGGTCTTTCCGCGTGGAACCTTGCCATGGGCTCGCAGGAGCTTTATGACTGGCTCGACGCCGAGCCGCAGCTTTTCCACCCGGGAGACCTCGACTACATCCACTCCGTCGAGCGCATCTCGAAGCTCAGCAGCGTCATCAGCATCAACGGCGGCGTGCAGCTCGACCTCATGGGGCAAGAAAATGCCGAGAGCACCGGCACGCGCCAGCTCTCCGGCATCGGCGGCCAGATGGACTTCCTCGAGGGGGCGTACCGCTCCAAGGGAGGCAAGGGCTTCATCTGCATCAACTCTTCGCGCCTTACGAAGGATGGCGAGCGCAAGAGTAATATCCTTGCCACCATCCCCGGCGGCAGCACGATCTCCGCGCCGCGCACGATGATCCAGTATGTCGCGACCGAGTACGGCATCGCGAGCCTTTCCGGCAAGACGCTTCGCGAGCGCGCCGAGGCGATGGCCGCCATCGCGCACCCCGACTTCCGCGAGGAGCTGATGAAGTACGCGCGGGAAAACTTTAAGTAACTTTTTTGATGAAAGCAGCACCGGCGCTGCTTTTATCATTTAATGCCACTTTATCATGTTAACGAAATGAAAGGGTCGCGGGCCTGCAATTCTATCGACATTACCGATTGCATTCTGTCGGAATCTGCCATATACTGCAATAAAATTCAGCATTTCTACGCGCCGCTTGAAAAATCGGGCTGCCGCGGCGATCTGCAAGGAGGAGTCACCCATGAAGCGAAACTTTATTGCCAAGCGCTTCCAGAGCGCGGGCACCGGCCTGACGCTCGACACCGCGGCGCTGGCCAAATACAAGGACATTGTCGACCTGAGCATCGGCGACACGGACTTTACGACCGACGAGGCCATCATCAACGCGGCCTTCCGCGACGCCAAAGCGGGCTACACCCATTACGGCGACCCCAAGGGCGACCCTGAGCTCATCTCCGCGGTCTGCAGGGCGTGGGAAGAGGACTTCGACCAGAGCCTTCCGCGCGACCACGTGCTCGTGAGCGCGTCGAGCTGCCTCGGCATGTCGCTGGCAATGTTTGCCATCCTTGACCCGGGCGACGAGGTCATTGTTTTCTCCCCGTATTTCGCGCTGTACCGCGCGCAGATTGAGCTGGCGGGCGGCGTGTGCGTCGATGTGCCGACCTACGCCGAGGAGGACTATGCCATCAGCGAAGAGCGCCTGCGCGCTGCCATCACGCCGCGCACGAAGGCCATCATTTTCAATAACCCCACGAACCCCACCGGCATGGGCTACGATCTGTCCACCATGGAGATGCTTGCCCGCGTGGCAAAGGAATATGATCTTCTCATCGCGGCGGACGAGATTTATACGACCTACATCTACGAGGGCGATTTCCGCCCCATCCGCACGCTGCCCGGCATGGCCGAGCGCACCATCACGCTCAACAGCTTTTCGAAGAACTTCCTGATGACCGGCTGGCGCGTGGGCGTCATCATCGCTGAGCCGGAGCTGCTCGAGGTGATGCACGGCATCAACGGCTCGCTCGTCTACTCCGCGCCGTCCATCTCCCAGCGCGCGGGCATCCAGGCGCTCGCAATGCGCAAAGAAATTCGCGAGAAGTACGTGACCGCGTACCGCGACCGCATTTTCTACTCCGCCGACCGCATCGAAAAGATCCCGTATCTGAGCCTCGTGCGCCCGAAGGGCACGTTCTACCTCTTCCCCGGCGTGGAGAAGACGGGCCTCGACGACAAGCAGTTCTGCAAGGAGTTACTTGAGCGCGCGCACGTGCTCGTCAGCGCGGGCAGCCCGTTCGGCAAGACCGGCGCAAACCACTTCCGCATCGCCTGCACCGTCGGCATTGACCAGCTCAAGCAGGCGTTCGACCGCATGGAGAAGCTGGAATTCTGAGAATTCCGCTTGTGTCCGTAAGACGGGCATGGTAAAATCAAAAGATAACGAAAAAGCTGCCGTTTTTCGGCAGCTTTTTTCAAAAGGAGGGGCGCTTATGCAGGAAAAGTCGAAACCTGTGGATAACCTGCGCGCGGACGCGGAGAAGATCATCACGCGCGCCATCGCGGCGGTGCTGCCGGACGCGGCGGTCGAGCGCGCGCTGAAAGGGAAGACCTTTTTAGGAAGGGTGTACCTCGTCGCGGCGGGGAAGGCCGCGTGGCAGATGGCGCACGCCGCACGCGCGTGTTTGCAGGATAATTTTTGCGGCGGTGTGGTCGTGACGAAGTACGGTCACGTGAACGGTGAGATCGCGGATGTCGCGTGCTTTGAGGGCGGGCATCCCGTGCCGGACGAAAACTCCCTGCGCGGCACGGACGCCGCGCTCGCGCTGACGGAAGATTTGACCGAGAGCGACACGGTCGTCTTTCTGCTCTCGGGCGGCGGCAGCGCGCTTTTTGAAAAGCCGCTGCTTCCGCTTGCGGAATTGCAGGACGTCACGAATCAGCTCCTTGCCGCGGGCGCGGACATCGTGGAGATCAACACGATCCGCAAGCGGCTTTCCGCCGTCAAGGGCGGACGCTTCGCCCGGCACTGCGCGCCGGCGCAGGTCTTCGCTGTCGTGCTGAGCGATATTCTGGGCGACCCGCTCGACATGATCGCCTCGGGCCCCGCGTATCCCGACAGCTCAAGCTGTGCGCAGGCGCTCGATATTGCGAAAAGGTACGGCCTGCACCTGTCGGAACGGGCGTGGGCGCTTCTGGCGCAGGAAACACCGAAAACGCTTACAAATGTCGAAACACAGATCACCGGCAGCGTGCGCGAGCTCTGCGCGGCGGCCGCCGCGGCGTGCGAAGCGCTCGGCTACGAGCCGATGATCCTCACCGATTGCCTCTGCTGCGAGGCGCGCGAGGCGGGCAGCATGCTTGCTTCCATTGCGCGCACGCATGCGCGTGACGGGAAAAACCTTGCGTTCCTCATGGGCGGCGAAACGGTCGTCCACCTGAGGGGAAAGGGCCTCGGCGGGCGCAATCAGGAGATCGCGCTCTCCGCAGCGCTCGGCATTGAGGGACTTTCGAACGCGCTCGTCTTCTCCGTCGGCTCCGACGGGACGGACGGACCGACCGATGCCGCGGGCGGCATCGCCGACGGCGAGACCGCGCAGCTGATGCGCCAAAAGGGTGTTGACGCTGTGCAGTCGCTCAATGATAACGACGCCTACCATGCGCTCGGCGCAGTCGGCGGACTTCTCAAAACCGGTGCGACGGGCACGAACGTCAATGACGTCACCGTCCTGCTGCTGCGCACGGCGGAATGAGGGGAAAATGCGGAGCGCTTGACAACGGGTCGTTCCGGCGTTACGATAGCTGCGGCAAGCCTTCCCGGGCTGCCGGAATTTTTAAAATGAAGGAGCCGTTTTTTGAAGTCTAAAACGATGTCACTGGAGCGTGTGCGCTGACCGGGAGGGCCGGCAAATTTATGACACACGCCGTTCCTCCCGAGAGCCATGCTTTTCAGGAGGACAACATGAACCGCGAAAACAAACGCAAAATCTTTGAAAAAGGGTACTACAAGACCCACGCCTGCCGCGACACCTTCACCTGCAAGGTCTGTGGGCGGCTCTGCACGCCGGAAAACGCCGGCAGCGACCATCGCAACCACTGCCCGAACTGCTTATCGAGCCTGCACGTGGACATTGAGCCGGGCGACCGCGAAAGCGACTGCGGCGGCATCATGGAGCCCGTGGCCGTCTGGGTGCGAAGAGGCGGCGAGTGGGCGATCATCCACCGCTGCAAGCGCTGCGGAGCGCTCAGCTCCAACCGCGTGGCGGCGGACGACAACCCGATGAAGCTTATGAGTATCGCCATGCGGCCGCTCGGCGCGCCGCCGTTCCCCCTCGAGCGCATCGAGGAGATGACCGCCCTCATGGGCGGGGAGGGAAGCGTGCGATAAGCCCAAAAGGAAACAGAGGCTGTCTCTTATACACATCTGACGCTGCCGACGATCTACTCTGTGTAGATC